>Ga0209087_1000076_pt1 | contig 57625 bp, 41 predicted proteins | sample S_130805_EF_Meta_FD_187321 | JGI IMG/M metagenome (GOLD analysis project Ga0209087, IMG submission 187321) | Freshwater microbial communities from Lake Simoncouche, Canada to study carbon cycling - S_130805_EF_MetaG (SPAdes) (version 2) | ecosystem: Environmental > Aquatic > Freshwater > Lake ... | reverse complement strand
AATACTGTGACTGCAGGATCATACAATTTCACCATTACGGATGCGAATGGTTGTATTGCGCAGACATCCATTGTTGTAACTCAACCAAGCACGTTGATTGCCAATGCGATTCTTAGCGCTCCAGTTCTTTGTAATGGCGGATTAGGTCAAGTCTCTGTATTTGCAAATGGAGGAACCCTTCCATATACTGGCACAGGCAATTTTAGTGTACTAGCCGGTACTTACAATTATACAGTAACCGATGCCAATGGGTGTGCAAATACAGCGAATATCATTGTAACGCAACCCATTATTTTAAGTGTAACACTGGGTGGTGTAAATCCTACTTGTAATGGTAATTCAAATGGAAGTGCAACGGCAACTCCAAATGGAGGAACTGCCCCTTATAGCTATTTATGGAGTAACAGTGCAACCGGTGCATCTGCCATAAATCTTGTGTCAGGAACTTATACAGTTACAGTAACCGATGCAAATGGTTGTACGGCAATTAATTCAATCACTTTAACGCAACCCTCCTTATTAACAGCCTCCAGTACAATTACTTCCGCAATCCTATGTAATGGTGGTAACGGCCAGGTACTTGTTTCAGGAGCAGGTGGGATTTTACCTTACTCTGGGACAGGTAATTTCACTGTTTTGACAGGAAATGCAACGTTCACAATTACGGATGGGAATGGGTGTATTGCATCTACTACCATCAATGTTCCTCAACCTACTGCAGTAGTCGCTTCTTCTTCCGTAGCCTCCCCAATTGCATGTTTTGGGGGAACTGGAAACATCATTGTCACAGCAGTTGGCGGAACGCCTGCTTATTCAGGAACAGGAAGTTTCAGTGTTGGCGTTGGTACCTATACGTATTCTGTAACAGATGCAAATGGATGTCCATCTTCGACTACCATAACCATAACCCAACCTACAGCGCTCACCCCTGCTGCAACCATTTCCTCACCCATTTTATGTAACGGTGGAAATGCAACGGTTAACATAAGTGCAACAGGTGGTACTCCAAATTACAATGGTACAGGTAACTTCATTACAACAGTAGGCGTTCATTCCTACACGGTGATTGATGCAAATGGTTGTGCAGCTACAGTTTCAATTAATGTACCTCAACCTACTTTGTTAACTTCAAGTATCCTCTCACAAAATGTCACTTGTAATGGTTTAAACAATGGCTCAGCTTCAGTTAGTGCAGCAGGAGGCGTTCCGAATTATACTTACTTATGGAGCAATGGTACAACCACTGCAACAGCAACCAACTTAGCTCCAGGATCTTACAGCGTAACTGTAACAGATGTAAATGGCTGTACGAGTATTTCAAATTGTACGATTTCACAGCCCACCATCTTAACCAGTTCGTCCATTCAAACTTCCAACATCCTATGTTTCGGTGGTACAGGGAATGTTTTTGTAACTGCCGCCGGAGGAACTGCGCCTTACAGTGGAATTGGAAATTTCAGTGTCAATGCAGGTCCGCATTTTTACACTGTTACAGATGCAAATGGATGTACATCGATCACTTCAATTCTAATTTCGCAACCCAGTCAGTTGTCGGCAATTGCAACCCAAACGAATCCCATCTTATGTTTTGGTGGACAAGCTACAGTTTCAATTACAGGTTCAGGAGGAACGCCTTCCTATGTTAGTACAGGAAATGTGAATTCATTTGCTGGAAACAATACGTACATCATCCAAGATGCAAACGGTTGTACCGCATCAACGACCCTCCTTATCACCCAACCCACAGCGATTACAGCCAACTTCAACAATGTAAACGTTACTTGTTTTGGTTTTAGCAATGGGACTTCAACCGCGACCGTTTCAGGCGGAACACCTGGGTACACTTATTTATGGAATACAGGGTCAATTCTTAATTCAATAACAGCACAACCAGCAGGAATCTACAATATACAAGTAACGGATGCGAACAATTGTATATCAAATTTCTCAACTACCATTACCCAACCTGCGCAAGTTGTATCTACTGCAAACATTATTTTACCGATCGCCTGTTTTGGTGGGCAAGCCATTGTTTTGGTAAACGGAGCGGGCGGTACGCCTCCTTACGCAGGAAATGGCACCTTTAATGTTTTTGCAGGAACCTACACCTATACTTTAACCGACCAAAATGGTTGTACCGGATCTACCACAATCAACGTCACTCAACCAGCACCTTTTATCGCAACTGCAACCATCACTTCTCCTGTTCCTTGTAACGGTGGACAAGCAACGGTGGTGCTTTCAGCTTCAGGAGGTACGGCACCTTATACTGGAACGGGAACATTCAATGTTACAGCTGGCACCTACACCTATACCATTGTAGATGCAAATGGATGTATAGCTACAACGACCATTACCGTTTCACAGCCAGCCGTTCTCATCGCGAGCGCTACACTTTTGAGCCCTATTCTTTGCAACGGAGGAAACGCATTGGTTCAAGTATCGGCAACAGGAGGTACTGCCCCCTATGTTGGCACAGGTAATTTTACAGTAGTTGCAGGAAGTTACACTTACTTGGTTACGGATGCCAATGGCTGTACAAATTCAACTTCAATTTCTGTGACGCAACCCTCCCTATTGGTTAGCAACGTAGTGCCTACACAAATAACTTGTTTCGGGGCAAATAACGGAGCCGCAATCGTCTTTTACTCGGGAGGAACTGCACCTTATTCCGTACTTTGGAGCAATGGCCTTACCACAAATTCTGTCAACAATTTAGCTCCAGGCAATTACACAGTAAATGTGAGCGATGCCAATGGATGTCAAAACACACTTTCATTTACGATCACACAGCCTAATTTATTGGTTGCATCTGTAAATCAACTGTTACCTATTTTGTGCTTCAACGGTACCGCAACGGTTAATGTCAGTGCAATTGGAGGTACAGCACCGTACAATGGTGTTGGAACTTTCTTCCCTGTTGCTGGAAGTTATGTTTACACAGTTACCGATGCCCAAGGTTGTGTTGATACCCAAAGCATTGTGATTACACAACCTACCCAATTGGTCGCAAATGCAACCATTACGAATCCCATTGCATGTTTTGGCGGTCAAGCGACAGTTAACATCACTGCTGCCGGAGGTGTGGCACCTTATATTGGAACGGGTAATTTTAATGTATCCTCAGGAAATCAAGCTTTTACAGTTACAGATGCGAACGGATGTTCCTTCACTGTTAATTTATTCATCAGCCAACCAACCCAATTGTTATCAACGATAGCGTCACAAAACATAAGCTGTAACGGCGCAGCAAATGGCACTGCTACGATTACACCCATTGGTGGTACACCGGGATATAATTATGTTTGGTCGAATGGAGACACCCTGGCAACAACCATTGGTTTAATACCTGGACTTTATTCAGTAACCGTTACAGATACCAATGGATGTCAAACCTCAAATCAAATTACCATTACCCAACCTGTAACTTTGGTTTCTGCTGCATCTATTTCTACCCCAGTCTTTTGTAATGGCGGAAATGCAGTAGTAGCAGTAAGTGCAACGGGAGGTACTGCCCCGTATGTTGGCACAGGTAATTTCAACACACCCGCAGGAACAACTACCTACATCGTAAGTGACGCTAATGGGTGCATAGACTCCGTCACCTTAACAATTACCCAACCTGCAGCATTAATTGCCTCTGTTGTTCAAACCTCAAATGTACTTTGTAATGGTGGTAACGCTACCGTGAATGTTAGTGCCATTGGTGGAACTCCGACGCTCGTTGGAACGGGTCCTTTTACAGTTGTAGCTGGATGGCAGAACTACACGGTAACTGACAATTATGGTTGTACAGATACCACTTCAATCTTCATAACCCAGCCGACTTTACTTACTGCGACCTCAAACCAAACTTCACAGGTCTTATGTAACGGAGGAACCGGTCTTGTAACGGTAACAGCCGCTGGAGGAACGCCAAATTATACAGGACAAGGAACATTTACGGTAATTGCAGGAACCTATACCTACACTGTAACAGATGCAAATGGATGTACAGCAAATACAACGATAACCATTGCCCAGCCGAATCCATTGCAAGCAGTTGCTGCCGTTACCTCACCCATTGTATGTAATGCAGGAACCGGTGTGATTAACATCAGTGGAACGGGTGGAACAGCGCCATATACAGGGACAGGAAACTTCACCGTCTCAGCCGGAACCTACACCTACCCTATTACCGATGCAAATGGATGTGCTTCGAGTGTAACGATAACCATTTCACAACCCTCGGTACTTTCACTCAGTTTAACCCAAATAAATGTGAATTGTAACGGTTTTGCCACAGGCTCAATCACAGCGAATCCGGCTGGTGGACAAGGACCTTATACCTATTTATGGAGCAATGGTCAAACCACCCAAACGATTTCAAGTTTATTGGCAGGAACCTATACAGTAACCGTTACGGATTTCCTAGGCTGTACGGTTTCAGGAAATGCAACCATAACCCAACCTGTTGCACCGATTTTATTACAAGAAAGCCATGTAAATGTGCTTTGTTTTGGTAACAACACAGGATCGATTAACCTTACTGTATCTGGTGGAACTTCTCCATATACCTACGCTTGGAGCAACACGGCCCTCACCCAAGACATCAATACGTTGGTGGCAGGTACGTACTCGGTGATTGTTACAGATGCCAATGGATGTAACGCTTTACTGAGTGTTGCCATCACACAACCTTTAACGCCGTTAACCATAGCTTATGCAGTAACCAATGTTTCTTGCTTTGGGTTGATAGACGGTGCGATTGACGTAACGCCTCAAGGAGGAACCGCACCTTACACTTATTTCTGGACTACGGGTCAAACCTCACAAGACATTGGTAACATCGCACCTGGACAGTATATCGTAGCCATTACAGACGTTAACAACTGTGTAAGTTCAACCGTAATCAATGTTACACAACCCGCTTCAGCATTGTCCGCAAGCATTACCCAACTTCCAATTACATGTTATGGATACAGCGATGGGCAATTAACTGCAACAGGCATTGGAGGAACTGCACCATATTCTTACGTTTGGACACCAACGGGACAGATTACCAGTGTAGCAACTTTACTTGGCCCTGGAAACTATACTGTGCTTGTAACGGATGCCAACGGTTGTACCATTACGACCAATGATGTATTGTCTTCACCACCGATTTTAATTGCCTCGTATACTGTTTCTGACAACGTTGTATGTTTGCCTTCGACGGTGACATTCACAAACGCAAGTGTGGGCAGTTTTGTAAGCAGTCAATGGACTTTATCCAATGGAACCACGAATACGGCAAATCAGTTTACAACGGCATTGAACAGCGTAGGATGTATCAACGCAACATTACAAATCACCACAGCGAATGGTTGTATTGCCGACACAACGATTAACAACATTGTTTGCGTAGTACCAGGGCCGACCGCAGCATTTGGAGCGTCCACATCAGAGATTGATTTTGTGACCGGACAACTAGACTTTGTAAACAATTCTCAGAATTACAGTGGGTCAGTTTGGGATTTTGGTGACGGAGGAACTTCTAACATTGACAATCCAACACATTATTACCCATCTTCTACCATTGGTGCTTACGATGTTGTATTGGTTGTTTATGACGCCAACGGATGTACAGATACAGCGTTTGCTACGTACCAAAGTACAGATGTGGTTCGTCTGACCGTACCGAATGCATTCACACCAAACGGAGATGGATTAAACGATGATTTCCTACCTATCATTAGCAATTCTGACCAAGTAAAATACTACAGATTTGAGGTATACAACCGATGGGGACAATTGGTATTTGAATCGTCAAAAACCGGTGAAGGATGGGATGGTAAATACAAAGGGAAATTGGTACAATTCGGAACCTACACTTGGAAAGTAAGTTATGACGTGGTGGACCAAGATTCCATGAAAGCCAATGGGCATGTTACTTTACTCAGGTAATCTTTCCCTGTAAAGAAATCGTTTTTGAATGGATTCAAAGGGACGGTAGATGTAATAAACAAAACCTCCATGAACTTTGATGAGGTCGACATACTTGTTTTTTAGCATATATTTTTCTGAAACCTTACCATTCGTTAGGTTAATTTTACCCAAATAGGCAATGCCATCTTTTTCGTATAAAGCGTACAAAATGGATTTTTCAGCATCGCGCAAGACCGATTTTTTCCAGCCTGTTCTCTCCTTGTGATAGTGAAAATAAATGGGCACGGAACGAATTGAGTCTCCTTTGGTATTGAAAACGGACAAAAGATCCAATTGAAAATCAAATACAAAGAGAGAATCCTTTACTTTAAGCATGGGTGCATATGGGATTTTATAATAAATCGACTGGGTGAAGTAATTTGCACCTACCCAAATTTGTGCATCAATTCCGGTTTCGAGTTCCTTTTGTTTTGCCCATAATTGGGTCCGAACATCTACCCATTTAAACTCAGATCTATACAATTCCATCATTAATTTATCCTCAATGTGCATGAGCCTCCGGTATGTAGAGTCTGTCATGTCTAATGCGAAATAGTCAAATGCAGGATAATCTTTATTGAAATTAGAAAAAAAAAGCCTGTTGGTTGCTGAATCTACAATGGGAGCGATGTAGGTAAAATAGTATTCTTGAGGGATGTTTGTCAAAGAAAGTTGATTGTCTTTAACTTGGATTGAAAATACGTTTTCATTGCAAACCACATGCGACATGCCTCGAAAGTCTTTAACCATGTAGCGTGCCTCATCGGGAATGATCACAGTAGACTTGATGTTCACGCCATCGAATAGAAACAATGAATTTTGTTTTCCACTTCGTTTCGGATAGGCAAGCAGGACAAAATCACCATTGTCTAAAATCGAATAATCAGCGACATGGAATTCTGCAGAGTTAAAAACGGTATCTGGGACACCTGGGGCTGTGACGCGAACTTCTCCCGTAAGTTTTTCCTTTAGTCTGCTTAAGTATATTTTGATTTTAAGAGTATCCTTTTGAACGGAAGTAATGTTTATTTTCTTGTAAGCCGTTTCATACAAAGGATGGCTACAATCAATCCATATTTTACCCGACCGCATCTCATCCATGCGCAGAGATACAGGTCCTCCTAATCGTGAATTGAAAGAGAAAGTAGAATCTAGATCGCCAAAGGTTTTAAGGTAAATTACACAATTGGGAATGCTTTCCAGTGTACTTTTGTCCAAGGTTTCGATCGCAACGATGACTTGGGCTTTGCCCATAAAATGGAAAAGAAGAAAGAACACGAGCATGAGAATGCTTCGCATTGACGAGCGCTTAGGAAAATGGAGAGGTTCCACCAAATACAGTAAGGTTAAACGCTGTGGTTCCAGCCAAAAACATCTTCTTCGGCCCCTATTTTCACCTTATCTATGTAATCTTTTATTTTGTTTGACAAAGAACGTGATTCAAAATCGGGCAACGTAAATACTTCATCTTTGTAACCTATCACTGCAATTTGTGCCAAAGTAGCGGCTGTTCCTGCACCAAAAGCATCTTCCAGCGTACCGTTGCGAAGCGCGGTGAGGATTTCCTCCACTGAAACTTTTCGTTCTTCAACAGGAATGCCCCAATGGTTGGCTATTTCAATGATAGATCGCTTGGTAATGCCTCTTAGAATGGTGTCATCGTCCTCCGTTGGTGTAATTAAGGTCCCATTGATTTGAAAAACGATGTTCATGGTCCCGGATTCTTCGATGAATTTATGCTCTTTAGCATCGGTCCAAACCAATTGATGAAATCCTAAATCCTGTGCTTTCTTCGCAGGAAAAAGACTTGCACCATAATTCCCTGCTACTTTTGCCCTTCCAACGCCACCCTGTACGGCCCTTGTATAATAATCCTCAATTTTCACCCTTACAGGCTCAGCATAATAATTCCCTACGGGAGAAAGGATGATAAGGAATTTATAAGACTCAGAAGGTTTAATTCCCACCCATTCATCGGTTGCAAACATAAAAGGACGAATGTAGAGTGCATGCCCTTGTTTATTTGGAACCCAATCTGCATCGATTTCAACCAATTTCCGGATGCTTTCAATGAATAAATCGACAGGAATCTCAGGCATACACATTCGAAGGGCAGATTGATTGAATCTTGATGCGTTCATCTCAGGTCTGAAAATTGACAAACTTCCATCTTCCCTGCGGTATGCTTTTAATCCCTCAAAAATAGACTGTCCGTAATGAATAGCAGACATCGCAGGATGCATGTCGATGGATTGAAAAGGCGATATTTTTGGATTTTGCCACATTCCATTGTCGTATTCCATTACAAGCATATGGTCAGAGAAAAGCCTGCCAAAAGGAAGGTTATCCCAATCCACTTGGTCAATTTTTGAATGCTTGCATTTTTCTACTGATATGGCGAGTTCAGTGAAAGACATAGATTAATTTTGTCGCGAATATACATTGAATATACAAGGTTCACAACAAAAAGCCGTTAGGCAGGCGGAATAAATGTTACATTTAAGGTCTCTATTCAATGCAAGAAAAAAGTAAGGAAATTCTTTTAAAATACTGGGGTTACGATGATTTCCGTGCCTCCCAGTGGCCCATCATAGCAGATTCCTTAAATGGAAATGATGTTTTGGCAATGCTGCCAACGGGTGGTGGCAAATCCATTTGTTTTCAGGTCCCCGGATTGGCCTTGGGATCCTTAACCTTGGTTATTTCACCTTTGATTTCGTTAATGGAAGACCAGGTAAGAAATCTTAAGTCACGCGGCATCAGGGCATGTGCCATTTCAAGTACCTTAACTTATCGAGAAATCGACATCCTTCTCAACAATGCAGTTTTCGGCGCTTATGATTTTTTATACCTCTCCCCTGAAAGGATTCAAACACCCATTTTCAAAGAACGCCTAAAGAAAATGCCCGTTAAACTTCTCGTCGTGGATGAAGCGCATTGCATTTCCGAATGGGGCCACGATTTCCGTCCCGCCTACAAGAACATTCACATTGTAAGAGAAACCCTTCCGGACTTACCCATTTTGGCATTAACGGCAACCGCCACATCAGAAGTAGTCGACGACATTGTTTTACAATTAAAGCTGAAAAACCCAAAAATTCACCGTGGGGATTTTCAACGTAAAAATTTAAGTTATGAGATCATAAGATCAGGCAATAAATTAGGGAGCATCCTGGCGTATTGCAATGGAAAAGGGCACATGACAGGGATTGTGTATTGTAGGACAAGGAAAGCGGTGAAATCCTTAACAAAGGTTTTTATCTCCAGCAAGTTAAACGCAGCACCCTACCACGGGGGAATGAGCCATCAGGAGCGAAGTCAAGCGTTAACAGGATGGATGAACGGTACTTATTCCCTTATGATTGCTACCAATGCTTTCGGCATGGGAATCGACAAACCCAATGTACGTTTTGTACTACACTATGATTTCCCAGAAAACCTTGAGGCATACTCCCAAGAAGCAGGAAGGGCCGGTAGAGATGGTTTGGAGGCACGTACCATTGCATTCATAGAGGAAAATGATGCCACTGATTTACAAGTTGAATTCGAAAAGAAATTCCCACCTCAGGATTCGATCAAAAAAATCTACCATGCGTTGTTGGGATACCTAAGAATCGCTGTAGGTTCAGGTCTTGACGAGAATTACCCAATTGACTTGCCTGCCTTTTCAAAAATGTACCAATTGGATCCTTTGGAAGTATATCATGCCATTAAGATCTTAGAAATGAATCAAACGCTTCAATTCATCGAAGCTACGCACACCCCTGACAAGGTTCAGTTTTTGGTCTCGGGAATAACCTTGTATAATTTCCAAATTGCACAACCTAACATGCATAGCCTGATTCATTTTATGCAACGAAATTGTTTGGTAGAGGAAGGTCAGTTTTTTACAGTTGTACCCGCTTCCCTTGCGAGTAAATTGAAAATGACTGAATCTGCTGTGAACGAACAACTAAGGCATTTGCTTCAAAATGGCATTATAGACTGGATCCCTAAATCCAACCTGCCTTCCATCACCTTTTTAACCGAACGACGTCCCGATGATTATTTCCAGTTGTCTTATGAGGTCTACCAAAAACGCAAAGATACGGGACAACGGAAACTCGATGCTGTCCTAAATTACTTGTCATCAAACGAATGTAGGTCACAGTTTCTTTTAAATTATTTTGGCCAAACCTCAGAACCATGTAACAAATGTGATCATTGCAAAAGGCAGAAACTTGACCTACAGAGCATCGAGACTTTTATTTTAGATGCGCTTATCTCTCCCTTAAATTTCTCCGAACTTCAAGAACGCATTCCGCTTCCCAAAGATGATTTGAAATGGGCCATACGGGAGATGCAACTCGAACAAAAAATCCAACTTATCGACGGGAAGTATTACCGTTAAAATCAACGTATGACGACACCCATTCTTTTAGGTCCAAGACTTGGGCCTGAACTATTAATGCCATTGACTTTGGCATGTACACTGCTTGGAGAATTCTCCCCTATCCCATGTTCTCAATTCCTATTGGTATGCTTTACCATGATGATGATTTTATGTGGAATGATCGCGCATTATTTTCTTCAGCATAGGTTAACTCCTATTTTTGCTCTGGTGTCTATGTTTTGTATCGGAATGTTGGCAACGCAACAAGCTGACTACAAAGAAGATCCTTTAGCAACCTTCACCGTTCTCCGTTTAACCGACGTCCAAACCACAGCGAAAGGAATCCATGCAACCGGTCAAATTTACAAGCATACAAACAGTGGTTGGGTAGGTAGTGACCACAAGGCAAATTGCTATGTATCCGGCCTAACCTTCCCATTGAAAAACGGAATCCTCATCGCAACAAGTTCCCTCCCTGTTCCGATAAAAAACAATGGAAACCCAGGTTCATTTGAAATTGAAACCTTCTATAAATCCAAAGGAATACGAGTGAACCATTTCATTAGGGATTCCATTGTAATTCTTGGAAAACGTTCACATTTTCGCGATTTCATGAAAAGCCAACAGCAGTTTTTAGGGGAAAGAATGGGGAAATATGTCCATGGAAAGGAATTGGCTTTGGCAAAAGCCTTAATTCTAGGCGATGTGAGTGACATCGAAAGCAACACTCGCGATGATTTTTCAGCAACGGGAGCGATTCACGTTCTGGCCGTTTCGGGAATGCATATTTCGTTGTTTGCACAAATTTTATTGATGAGCTTTCAATTTTTCTCCAGATGGATTTCCAGAAAAAAGGCCATTTTATTGATTCTGGTCATTTTGTGGTTCTATGCTTTGTTAACCGGCTTTTCTCCCAGTGTAATCCGCTCCGTTTTTATGTTCACACTCTTCCAAATCGGTACTTTTTGGGGATTGAAAGCAAACTCGAATGCGATTCTGTTTTTTTCAGCGTGGGTGTTATTGTTGATTTCTCCCTACTACATCTATGACATCGGATTTCAACTTTCGTATTTAGCGGTTTTCGGAATTCTCAATTACCATGGAAAAATCAAGTCCATCTGGCAACCCAAGAACATAGTCCTTGGCTATTTTTGGGAGGCTACTTCCGTTTCGATGGCTGCACAGTTGTTCACTGTACCGCTTACCTTATACCATTTCCACTATTTTCCAAATTATTTTTTGCTCGCAAACTTAGGAATCACCTTAATTTCAAGCCTCGCAATGTACATTGGTTTTGCTTATCTTTTCCTTCAAGAGATCCCTTTCATTCAAGAAATGCTTGGGTTTTCTTTCCAATGGACCCTAAAAACAATGACACAATTCATTCATTTTGTTGCCAATCTCGATGGATCCGTAGAAGCTGGTTTTGACCTTTCCATAGGGATGGTTTTCGCGATGGTATTTTCCGTACTTTGGTTTTTCCATGTACCGTTGCGTTCCATCACACTTAAAACCCTACCTATGCTAGCCGTCATCGTTGCAATTACCTATGGTCGATATAAACACCAAAACACAGAACATCTCATGCTCTTAAATTCAAAGCGCCCTGTTTTCATTTTAAACAACAAAGGAAATGGAACGGTTTTTTTCACTGCAAATCATGAAAATCGAAAGAACCTAGAACGTTTAAAGGGTGAGTATGAAAAAATATATCCCATTAAACATTGGCAACTCAGAGAAATAAAAGAAAGGCAGTCCTACCGAGCCCAACAATGCCCTCTAACCATAGAAAATCATCACAATCTTTACAAAGTAGAATTTCGGCAAAAAAAGTACATCCTTAGGCGAAAACCAAAGAATGCTTCTCATCTTCAATGGGAAATTATGGACGTAAAAAGCAAACGCACCACCGCGCTCAGAAAGGCAGAGGAACTTTAATTCGTTTTCTTGTTCTTTAGGATGTAATTCACCGCATTGGCAGCGTTCACGAAACCACCTGTTATGGAAAGATCTTTCATTTTCCCTTTCTTGTTCGTTCCAGGAATTTTGATTTTCTTTTTCAGGGGCGTGGTTGTTTTCATTAAAATTTCTTTGACCTCAACGGCAGATAATTCAGGGAAATAACTGCGAATCAATGCCGCTACCCCAGCGGTTGCTGGACATGCCATTGATGTACCTGAAGCGTCTTCATATTTACCATCAGGTACGGTAGAGTAAATATCTACGCCTGGCGCGAAGAAATCAACGGTGGAGGCACCATAATTTGAAAATTCAGCTATTCTTTTTTTAGGAGATGTTGAAGCACCAGAAGCACCCACCTCAATCCAATTGGGATAAATGGTTCCCGTATTTGAAATTCTTGTAGGGTAGGAATCTTCCAAGTCTTTGTTTTTTCCATCATTCCCTGCTGCATGGACCAGCAAAACATCGTGATCCAAAGCATACGCAATGGCATCATCTACATATGATTTGTGCAGGGTGTAGTATTTTCCAAAAGACATATTTATAACTTTCGCACCATTGTCAACCGCATAGCGGATGGCATTGGCTACGTCTTTGTCACGCTCATCCCCGTTCGGAACTGCCCTTAAAACCATGATTTGAGCCTTTTCCGCAATTCCATCGATTCCAATGCCGTTTCCTCTTTTGGCCGCAATGATTCCCGATACGTGCGTACCGTGCATGGCATCAGGTCCTTCATAGCGATTGCAACCGTAGTAACGGTTTGATAAATTATTGGGATCATCCCCTACTACGACCGTACGAATGCTGTCCGCATCTAGGGATGCCATTTTAATTTGGGAAGCCGTGGATTCAAGCGCATGGTGAATTTCTTTATCGAGTTGTTCCGGTGGAAGTTGAATGAAAAACAGTTTGATTCTGGATTGAATTTTTTTCTCTTTTTCATCTTTAGGTACATATGCATTGTTGGTCTCTTTGGAGAAGATGCCATTGGAAGCCATTTTTACATTGTCAACATATCCTGCAATCATTGAGAGGTTTTGGTACGATTGCTCATTCATTCCTAACTCTTTGTCGTATTTAGCTTTCATCGCTTGGTATTTTTCAAAACGTGCTTTTTCCAAGGGATCAACCTCTTCAATTTTCTTATTTCCAAAATGCTTTTTCTCGAGAAAAACCATTCTTTTCAACTCTGAAGCTTCATCGTTTATATCAGAAGTTGCACCCCCTAAAAATGACCAACCATGCACATCGTCAACATATCCATTGTGGTCATCGTCAAGTCCATTGTTAGGAACCTCGTCTGCATTCACCCAAATCACATCTTTCAAATCTGGATGATCAATTTCAACCCCACTGTCTATTACAGCAACGATTACAGGAATGGATTTCTTTCCAGTCAACAATTCATACGCTTCATTGGCAGCTGTGCCATATACCTTGGATTGATTCGGACTGTTCAAATACCAATTGGCAGATTCTTTGGCCTGAGAGAAAAAATTGGACGTAAACAAAGTGAGCGCAAGAAGGATAAAAAAGATTTTCATATTAAAATATTAGATGGCGAAATTAAAAAAAATAGGCTATAAAAAAATTCAATAGGTATATAAATGAGTTTCTAAGTTTAGATGCTCCAAAAATTCTATTTTTGCCTAAAACAAATTCACCCATGATTAAAGAAACAAACTGTCTTATTATCGGATCCGGTCCAGCAGGATATACTGCTGCAATTTACGCTGCCCGCGCAGACATGAAGCCATTGATGTATGAAGGACTGCAGCCTGGTGGACAACTTACAACAACGAATGAAGTTGAAAATTTCCCCGGTTATCCCGAAGGCATTTCAGGGCCAGAAATGATGGTTCAACTTAAAGATCAAGCCCTTCGATTTGAAACAGACATTAAACCTGGTTTTATTACCAAGGTTGATTTTTCGGGTTCTGTGCACAAATGTTGGACAGAGGACGGCACGGAAATTCATGCAAAAACGGTCATCATTGCTACAGGGGCATCTGCAAAATATTTAGGATTGGAAAGCGAACAAAAATACCTACAGTTGGGCGGAGGTGTTTCTGCTTGTGCCGTTTGTGATGGATTTTTCTATCGCGGACAAGAAACCGTAATTGTTGGTGCTGGAGATTCTGCTTGTGAAGAAGCACATTACCTTGCCAAACTTTGTACGAAAGTTACCATGCTGGTTCGTAAAAATGAATTTAGGGCTTCAAAAATCATGGTAGACCGCGTTCAAAAAACACCGAACATCGAGATATTATACAATACGGAAACAGAGGAAGTTCTTGGCGACGGTCAATTGGTTACTGGTGTACGTGTTGTGAACAACGTTACTAAGGAAGTTCGAGAAATTAGCTGTACTGGATTTTTCGTTGCCATTGGACATCATCCAAATACAGACATTTTTAAAGAATTCATTGATTTAGATGAAACGGGATATATCAAATATGCACAACCTGGAAGTTCAAAAACAAATGTAACAGGTGTATTTGTATCCGGAGATGCGGCTGATAAAACCTATCGTCAAGCGATTACAGCGGCAGGCACAGGGTGTATGGCAGCGTTGGATGCGGAAAGATACCTTGCCAGCTTACATTGATTGCAAAAAAACAGAAAGTCTTGACAAATAGGGCAATTCAAATACGAGAATAAAAAAAATAATTATTTCCAGTTTTCCTTGTTTGAATTCCAAAGTAAAACCTAAATTTGTCAGCAAAAATCTGTTTTACACAGCTAAATAATTAAGTTCATGGAAACCACTTCTAATGTGACTTCTAATTTAAATTACCTTCCCTTGCTCATCCAAATGGGCGTAGCAGCTGGGTTCGTAATTTTTACCCTTATCGCCACACATCTTCTTACGCCATCTGTAAGAACCAAAAAGAAAGATGAAAACTTTGAATGTGGAATCCCAGCTGAGGGAAATGCCCGTTTTCCTGTTTCCATTCGGTATTTCATGACCGCCATTCTTTTTGTGCTTTTTGACGTCGAAGTAATCTTTTTCTATCCCTACGCGGTGAATTTTCACGCTTTGAAACTGGAAGGACTTTTGGCAGTGGTCATGTTTGTTGCGTTCTTCTTGATTGGATTTTTATATGTTCGTAAAAAAGGTGCATTGGAATGGGAAAAATAGAAAACCTTGAAGTCATCAATGGCGAAGGTCATCAGCTGACAACGTTGGAAAATGCTGTGGCATTGGCACGCAAAAATTCCGTCTGGCCCCTACCGTTCGCTACCTCTTGCTGTGGCATTGAATTCATGGCGACGATGGGCTCTACCTATGATTTATCTCGTTTTGGAATGGAGCGTTTGAGTTTTACGCCAAGACAATGTGACCTGCTGATTGTAGCGGGTACCATCTCAAAAAAATTAGCTCCCATTCTTAAACAAGTTTACGAACAAATGGCAGAACCTAAATGGGTTTTGTCTGTTGGTGCTTGCGCTTCCTCAGGAGGGATTTTTGACACCTACAGTGTACTCCAAGGAATTGACCGCATCATTCCCGTAGATGTTTATGTACCCGGTTGTCCTCCCCGACCAGAGCAAATTATAGATGGTGTAATGAACATTCATCGACTCGTGAGACACGAACCCATGCGCAGAAGATACAGTACTGAGTATGTGCATTTATTGGAAGATTATCAAATTGAAGTAACCAATCCACATGTCAAAAAATAATCAGTTACGAGCGGATTTACAGCAGAAGTTTGAAGGAAGAATACTTCAAATTGAAGAATTGTACGATTGTTTGGTGGTGGAAATTTCTCCTGTTGATTTATTAGCCACGGCCGATGCCTTGAAAAACGATGCTTCACTTTCCTTTAATTTTCTTACACTTTTAGGTGCTGTTCACTATCCTGAATCGAAAGAAAGAGAGCTTTGTTTGGTGTATCACCTGCATAGCTGGAAAAACCAAAATAGGCTTAGGATCAAATGCTATCTTTCGATTGACAAACCTCAAATCCAAAGTTTAACCTCGGTCTTTGAAACAGCAAATTGGATGGAACGCGAAACATTTGACTTCTATGGGGTTGAATTCCAAGGACATCCCAACTTAAAAAGGATATTAAACATGGATTCAATGGATTATCACCCTATGTTAAAACAATTCCACTTGGAAGATGAAACAAGGGAGGATAAGGACGATCGCTTTTTTGGACGATAAAAAACTTTGCATGATGAACGTAGGAAATGATATTTTGCTCTCAAATGGACAAGTCTTGTCGAGAGAGACAATAGATGGTGACATTGCCACGATTAATTTTGGCCCTACTCACCCTGCTACACATGGTATTTTTCAAAACATTCTGAAAGTAGATGGAGAGAAAATCCTGAGCTCTGAACAAACGGTTGGGTATATTCACCGTGCTTTTGAAAAACTTGCCGAAAGACGCCCCTACAATCAAATCGCAACACTTACGGATCGCTTAAATTATTGCTCCTCTCCAATCAACAATTTAGGCTGGCAGATGACCGTAGAAAAATTGATTCAAGCCGAAATTCCAAAACGCGTTGATTACATGCGTGTGATCATGATGGAACTTGCAAGAATCGCAGATCACTTGATTTGTAATTCCGTCATCGGCGTGGACACAGGTGCATTAACAAGTTTTTTCTATCCGTTTACTGAAAGAGAAAAAATTTACGAATTGTATGAAGAAGTTTGTGGAGCGCGACTGACGACCAACATGGGAAGAATTGGTGGATTTGATAAGGATTTCACACCTGTTTTTCACCAAAAATTAAAAGCTTTCTTGAAATCGTTTCCAAAAGCGTTTGAAGAATTCAATTCGATGTTGGAACGCAATCGCATCTTTATGGACCGTACACAAGGTGCCGGTTCAATTTCATCGGAACGAGCACTCGCCTATGGTTTCACTGGCCCCAATCTTCGTGCAACAGGCGTTGATTATGACATACGAGCCATGCATCCCTATGCTTCTTACGAAGATTTTGATTTCATCATACCTGTTGGGGTTCAAGGAGATACTTACGATCGTTGGATGGTTCGTCAAGAAGAAGTGAGACAAAGCGTTCGCATCATTGAGCAAGCCTATGCAAATATCCCAGAAGGCCCTGTACATGCTGACATCCCTGAATTTTTCTTGCCAGACAAAAAAGATGTCTACAACAATATGGAGGCGTTGATTTACCACTTCAAAATCGTAATGGGTGAAACAAACGTTCCTGCCGGAGAAGTCTATCACAGTGTTGAAGGTGGTAACGGAGAACTTGGTTTTTACCTCATCAGCGATGGTGGACGTGCGCCGTACAGGTTGCAATTTAGAAGACCTTGTTTTATTTATTATCAAGCTTATCCTGAAATGATTACGGGCTCAAACATCAGCGACGCTGTCATTACACTGAGTAGCCTTAACGTGATTGCAGGAGAATTAGACGCATAAAAGATATGAGCCAACACACACAACCCGTATTCGATCCTAGTGAAGTCATTTCGTTCAACGATGCGATGATGGAAAAAATTACAGCCGTAATCAAGAAATTCCCCGAAGGAAAGGAAAAAAGTGCTTTGATTCGAATGCTACACATCGCACAAGCTGAATTTGGATGGGTCAGTGTTCCCGCAATGAACAAAATTGCAGAAATTCTATCCATTCAACCTGTTGAAGTCTACGAAGTAGCGTCTTTTTATACCATGTTCCACCTACAACCCGTTGGAAAACATGTCTTTGAAGTGTGCCGTACCGGTCCTTGTGCACTCGTTGGCAGCGACGAATTGATTTCCTACATTCAGGACAAACTCAACATACAAGTGGGTGAAACCACTGCAGATGGTTTGTTTACCTTAAAAACAGCAGAATGCCTTGGTGGATGCGGGTATGGTCCCTTACTGCAATGTAGAAACCAATACCACGAACATCTGACCCCAGAGAAGGTAGATGCGTTGATAGAACAGTATAAATCAGGACAAATTCAATAACGCCATTCCAGATGAAAAACAGAAGATTGTTGTTAGAACACATAGACGTCCCCGGAATTCAAGGCATTGAGGTCTATCAAAAACAAGGTGGTTACGATACCCTTACGAAGGCCCTCAAAAACTTTTCTCCGGATGGAATTGTTGAAGAAGTTAAAAAATCTGGACTTCGCGGTAGAGGTGGCGCCGGTTTCCCAACAGGATTAAAATGGTCATTCTTAGCAAAACCAGAAGGGGTACCTAGATACCTTGTTTGCAACGCAGATGAATCAGAACCAGGTACGTTTAAAGACCGTTACCTGATGGAAAAAATTCCGCACATCCTGATTGAGGGAATGATTTTATCCTCGTATGCACTTGGTGCAAATACTTCGTACATCTACATTCGTGGAGAATTCATGTACATCCTAGACATTCTTGAAAAAGCCATCGCAGAAGCACATGCCAAAGGATTTTTAGGAAAAAACATTCAGGGAAGTGGCTTTGACCACGAAATCATTGTTACGCCCGGTGGAGGAGCCTACATCTGCGGAGAAGAAACAGCATTGTTAGAATCCCTAGAAGGAAAAAGAGGGAATCCGCGCATCAAACCACCTTTCCCCGCTGTAAAAGGATTGTGGGGTTGTCCAACCGTTGTGAACAACGTTGAATCCATTGCCGCTGTCGTACCCATTGTACGCGAAGGAGGAGATGCCTATGCCAACATTGGAATTGGAAAAAGTACAGGAACCAAATTAATTTCTGCATGTGGAAACCTAGCACGTCCTGGCGTTTATGAAATTGAATTAGGCGTTTCTGTGGAGGAATTCATTTATGGTGACGATTATTGCCGAGGCATAGCCAATGGTAAAAAGCTTAAAGCATGTGTGCCTGGTGGCTCTTCTGTTCCCATTTTACCTCATTTTCTAGTAACAAAAACTGCGAATGGTGAAGACAGATTGATGTCTTATGAAAGTTTGGCTGACGGAGGATTTGCTTCCGGATCCATGTTGGGTTCAGGAGGTTTTATTGTATTTGACGAAGACCAATGCATCGTGAGAAACACTTGGAATTTTACAAGATTTTACGCCCATGAATCCTGTGGTCAATGTTCGCCGTGCCGTGAAGGTACCGGATGGATGGAAAAAATTCTATACAGACTCGAACACGGTCAAGGTAATTTAAGAGACATCGATCTTTTGGAAGAAATGAATAAGAAAATTGAAGGAAACACCATTTGCCCACTTGGGGATGCAGCAGCTTGGCCTGTAGCAGCAGCGATTAGGCATTTTAGGGAGGAATTTGAGTGGCATGTAAATCACGCCGCGGATGCACAAAAACGCAATTATGGTCTAATTCAGCAACCCGTAGTTGCTTAACACTTGTTTATGAAAGTTACCATTGACGATATAGAAATTGACGTAGAACCGGGTACCACCATCCTGAATGCTGCCCGAAAAATCGGAGGCGATGTTGTACCCCCAGCCATGTGCTATTACAGCAAACTTCCGGGTACTGGAGGTAAATGCAGAACGTGTTTGGTAGAAGTTGCCGCAGGTTCAACGGCCGACCCTCGTCCTATGCCTAAATTGGTTGCCTCTTGCTCCACCACCGTAATGGATGGAATGATTGTCAAAAACAAAACAAGCCAGCGTGTGCATGACAACCGTGGTGGTGTAGTTGAATTCTTGTTGGCAAACCACCCCCTTGATTGTCCCATTTGCGACCAAGCAGGTGAATGTCATTTGCAAGACTTAGGGTATGAACATGGTTCAGAAAAAACCCGCTACGAAGAAGTTAGAAGAACGTTTGACCCCATTGACATAGGAAATAAAATCAAGTTGCACATGAACCGATGCATTCTATGCTATCGATGTGTTTTTGTTGCAAATCAATTGACCGAAAAAAGGGTTCATGGTGTGATGAATCGTGGAGAACACGCTGAAATTTCTACCTACATCGAAAATGCCATTGACAATGATTTTTCTGGTAACATGATCGACGTATGTCCAGTAGGTGCTTTAACCGACAGAACGTTTAGGTTTAAAAGCAGGGTTTGGTTTTTAAAACCTATGGAAGCAGAATGTAGCTGTGACAAGTGTTGTGGCAAAGCTGTACTTTGGGTTTTTGGAAATGAAGTGGCTCGAATTACAGCCAGAAAAGACACATACGGAGAGGTTGAGGACATCGATGGGAAAACAGGTTGGTTGTGCAATGATTGCAGATACGAAAAGAAAGACTTGACAAAATGGACGGTAACAGGTCCTCGGGTAATCAACCGTCACTCTGTGATTTCTCAAGGAAAATATGCTACGAGTATCGATAAACCAATAAAACGAATTGGATAATGGAAACTTTTTATTGGATTGACAAACTGGTTATTGTATTGATTCTTTTTCTCCTCTCGTTGGGAATTGCGGCCTATCAAACCTATTTCGAAAGAAAACTTGCGGCTTGGATCCAAGACCGCGTAGGTCCAGACAGAGCCGGACCTTTTGGCATCCTCCAACCGATTGCAGATGGTGTAAAAATGTTCATGAAAGAAGACTTTACCCCCGTAAATGCAGACAAATGGCTTTTCATTTTGGGACCTGGCATTGCCATGTTTACCTCGTTGATTACAAGTGGCATTGTACCTTGGGGAACTGATTTACATTTGTTTGGAAGGACCATTGTGTTACAAGTTGCGGAAATTAACATCGGGATTCTTTTTGCCTTCGGAATCATTTCCATCGGCGTCTATGGAATTATGATTGGTGGTTGGGCTTCTAATAACAAATATTCCCTTTTTGGAGCGATTCGGGCCTCCTCGCAGATGATTTCCTATGAACTTGCCATGGGGATTTCAGCCATCACCATTGTAATGATCAGCGGAAGTTTGAATTTGAAGGAAATCGTTGAAAGTCAACACGGGATGAACTGGAACATTTTTTACCAACCTGTGGCCTTTATCGTTTTCTTTATTTGTGCTTTGGCAGAAACCAACCGCGCACCCTTTGACCTTCCGGAGTGTGAAAACGAATTGATTGGAGGTTATCATACTGAATACAGCTCCATGAAACTTGGACTTTTCCTATTTTCCGAATACGTTGCTATGTTTGTTTCCTCTGCCATCATGGCCATTCTTTTCTTTGGAGGATACAACTTTCCCGGCATGGATTACTTCGAAGGAAACACGCTATCTATCTTAAGTATCTTGGCATTCTTTACAAAAATTTTCATCTTCATCTTCGTCTTCATGTGGATCCGTTGGACCATACCGAGATTTCGTTTTGACCAATTGATGCATTTGGGTTGGAAGGTATTGATTCCCATTGCCTTGGTGAATATGTTGATCACCGGATTTGTTGTCGCATTTTATGAACATTGGTTTTAATTAGCAGAGTATGGAAAGTTTAACCCAACGTAAAAAAGTAGTTTCTGATAAACCAATGACTTTGGTGGAAAAGCTATATTTTCCAGCCATTGTCAAAGGAATGATGATTACTTTTCGCCACATGATCGGCCGGAGAAAAACCATCAAATACCCCGAGGAAACCAGAACCTTTGCACCTATTTACCGTGGGATGCATGTGTTAAAAAGAGATTCAGAAGGTCGTGAAAATTGTACAGCTTGCGGTCTTTGTGCCGTTGCGTGTCCTGCAGAGGCCATTACGATGACTTCAGCCGAAAGAAATCCAAACGAAGCGCACCTTTACCGTGAAGAAAAATATGCGACAATGTATGAAATCAATATGTTGCGATGTATTTTCTGCGGATTGTGCGAAGAAGCATGTCCGAAAGAAGCCATTTTTTTAACCGATGAAATTGTACCCACCCAATTTGAAAGGAACGAATTTATTTACGGTAAAGATAAATTGGTAGAACCCATTGACCATAGGGTTGACATCACCAAAAGACAGTTCACTGGAAAAAGAAGTTCAATATGATCGCAACCATACTTACCCAAATTTTAGGCGCCTTGGCAGTAGCATCCGCTCTGATGGTCGTGCTGAGTAAACATCCCATTCGAAGCGTTCTCTACCTGGTGGTTACGTTCTTCTTTATTTCGGGACTCTACATTATGATGAATGCCCAGTTTCTTGCCATTGTGAACATCATTGTTTATGCTGGTGCCATCATGGTTCTCTTTCTCTTTGTTTTGATGTTATTGAACCTTAACAAGGAATCCGAACCCAAAACCCCTTTCAAGGTCTACATCGCTTCGATTGTTTCAGGAGGGATTTTGTTTTTGGTAATCATTACGGGACTTAAGGATGTCGTTTTGGTAACTGAATCCGGAGACCATGCAGCGATTGGTAACATAGGATTGGTTGAAAACCTTGGCAATGTACTATTCACAAAATACATTGTGCCTTTTGAAATCTCTTCTATCCTTTTTATTTCCGCAATGGTAGGTGCCATTCTTTTGGCAAAACGCGATAAACAAATCATTGATTGATATGCAAACAACGACAGCAACCATGGATATTGATTTTTATGTAATCCTTTCTGCGCTCATCTTTTCGATTGGTGCCTTTGGGGTTATGATACGTAGAAATATGATTGTCCTACTTATGTGCATTGAACTCATGTTAAATGCAGTTAACCTATTGATGGTATCTTATTCAACGTATTACAGCAATGCGGATGCACAAATTTTTGTGTTCTTTATCATTGTAGTCGCCGCTGCAGAAGCTGCAATTGGACTTTCCATTCTCATTTTGGCATATCGTCACCTTCGGTCAATTGATGTGGGTGTATTTAATCAACTTAAAGGGTAACCCAATGAATAGTACCACACTTCTTATTATTTTATTGCTTCTCCCCTTGTCCGGAGCTATCATCAATGGAATTTTCGGCAAACGCCTTCCAAAAATTGTCGTGGGTGGACTTGCAACCGCTGTAATGCTCGGAGCTTTTTCATTGGTGTGCGTGCTTTTCTCTCAAACAGTGAGCCCACAAAAAATTAACTTGTTCTCCATCATTCGCATGGAAGACTTTTCCATAAACGCAAGCTTTTTAATCGATTCCCTTTCCATTTGGATGTCGTTAATCATTACTGGAATCGGGACTTTAATCCACCTTTTTTCAATGGGATATATGAAGGAGGATGAAGGGTACTATAAATTTTTCACCTACTTGAATCTCTTCATTTTTGCAATGCTTTTATTGGTTTTGGGATCTAATTATTTCATTCTTTTCTTCGGTTGGGAAGGCGTTGGAGTTTGTTCTTATTTACTCATTGGATTCCATTACAGCGATATACAAAAAGGAATGTCGAATGGTTTGGCTGCTCGAAAAGCCTTTGTTATGAATAGAATCGGGGACGTAGGTTTGATTTTCGCCTCCTTTATGTTGCTAAATACGTTCCATACCTTAGATTTCCAATTAATTTCAGAGGCCATTGCAAAAGGAGACCTTTCTGCGATCAGCCTAAACAGTCCCATGGTCATTGGAATTACCTTGTGTCTATTCCTTGCAGCCACGGGTAAAAGTGCGCAGATACCCTTATTTACTTGGTTGCCTGATGCCATGGCGGGTCCTACGCCTGTCTCCGCTTTGATTCATGCCGCAACCATGGTAACCGCAGGAATCTATATGGTCGCACGGTCAAACTTTCTTTTCGAATTGGCTCCTTTTTCGAAAGACATCATTCTTTACATCGGAATTGCAACCTCTGTCGTTGCGGCGTTTATCGCCATGCGACAAAATGACATCAAAAAGGTCCTCGCCTACTCAACGGTCTCTCAATTAGGATTGATGGTAGTTTCCCTTGGACTTGGAGCGTATACTGTAGCCATTTTCCACGTAACAACGCACGCATTCTTTAAAGCACTTTTGTTTCTTGGTTCAGGAAGTGTGATTCATGGAATGCATGAGGAGCAAGACATTCGCAAAATGGGGGGGCTTTGGAAAGTGATGCCCATCACCCATGCTACCTTTTTAATTGGAACCCTTGCCATCGCTGGATTTCCCCTTTTGGCTGGTTTTTACTCAAAAGATGAAATCATTGGCCATTTGTTCATGGAAAACCAGGCATTGTATGTTGTAATTATGATTTCCGTTATGTTAACAGCAATTTATATGTTCCGCTTGTATTTCTTGACCTTTCACGGGAAATTTAGGGGAACAAAACACCAATGGGACCATGTACATGAAAGTCCATTGTCCATGACCTTACCTCTGATGATTCTTGCCGTTCTTAGCATCTTTGGTGGAATGCTGAATTTACCTGGTTTGATTTTCCACAAAGGAAGCCATTGGCTGAGTACGTATTTGAATTACAATACGTATGGACTCAATTGGATAGAATCCCACGAAATGTCAACGGGTACAACCTACATGTTAATGGGTGTGGCCTCCTTGGTTTGTTTGGTCGTCTTGGTATGGGCATTTCTTACCTATGTGAAGAAAGGAAATACCGCACATATGGATGACCAGTTGTCGACTTGGGAAAAGCTCTCCAACAAAAAACTTTTTTGGGACGAAGCCTATGATTTGGTTTTTGTAAAGCCAAGTGAGAAAATGGGAATATTTTTAAATGCCATCGTGGAGACAAAAGCAATCAGCGCGGGGATTTTTGGCCTTGCCAGCTTAACCGATAAATCGGGAAATGCGATTAGAAAATTGCAAAACGGAATCGTATCCTCTTACCTCTTTTGGATGGTGGTTGGTTTAATAATGATCATTGTGTTTTACCTAATAAATAGCTTGTCTTGGAACTGATACTATTGCCTCTCATTTTTGGGATTATTTCCTTTTTCATTCCACGGAGTTGGGTGAAAACTACGAATGTTCTCTTCGCGTTTGCTTCACTTGTTGCAATCAGCATCAAATGTGTCTTTTTCAATCCGGATTTCATGGAAATCATCTACGATCCAATTGCCCATTCCCGAATTGGGATGACCTTTGAATTTGGATACGATGGCATTGGTTTGATCATGTTGATGTTGTCAAACCTAGTTGTTTTCCTTGTCGCGCTGAGCAATTTCAACCGTACTGAGGGAAGCTCTCCACTGTTTAATGGTTTGCTTTTCTTGATGCAATTTGGACTGAATGGATTGTTTATCTCGCAAGACGCCATCTTATTCTATGTTTTTTGGGAATTCACTTTGATCCCCATCTTCTTTATTTTGTATTGGTTTGGTGCAAAAGACAACCAAAGAAACCTACTAAAGTTTTTCCTTTATACCCTACTCGGTTCTTTGGGAATGCTACTTTCCATACTATACATGGCCTCATTTTCAAATTCTTTCGGATATGAGGACCTCCTTTATTCTGCCATACCTGCCAAGGCCGCTTGCTGGATCATGACAGGGTTTCTTATTGCTTTCGCCGTAAAAATCCCACTGTTCCCTTTCCATACATGGCAACCCCCAACCTACGCAACTGCTCCGATGGCAGGAACCATGATGCTATCTGCCATCATGTTAAAAATGGCGCTTTTTGGGATGATGAAATGGATGATTCCATTGTCTTTTGACGGACTTGAAAATTGGAAACTGATCATTGTAATCCTTGGGATTGTTGGAATCCTTTATGGGGCTTTCATCGCAATGCGGGAAAAAGACATCAAAAAGGTATTTGCTTTCGCTTCCATCAGTCACTTAGGACTCATAGCGGCGGGCATCATGATTTTCACCATGCAATCTTTGCAGGGCGCCATGGTACAAATGGTGAACCACAGCTTAATTGCCATTGGCTTGTTCTTATGTGCTGACATTTTGGAAAAACGCTTCGGAACAAGGGACCTAACCGCAATGGGCGGCGTGGCGAAAATTGCCCCAATGTTTGGTTTCTGGTATGCTGTCATCACATTTATAGCATTGTCGGTTCCGATGACCGCAGGTTTTATTGGTGAATTCTTCCTTATCAAATCGATTTTCGATTACCAATGGATTTTAGGTGTTTTGGCTTCACTTACCTTGGTTCTCGGTGCCGTTTACATGATACGCACCTACCAAATGAGCAGCATTGGTGCTTTAAAAATCAACACCTTTCAAGATTTACAATGGAATGAAATAACCGTATTTGTGATCATTGCCATGCTGGCCGTTGCCATTGGCTTGTATCCTTCCTTAGTGCTAGATTTTGTTAAACCCAGTATCCAAAACATGCTTAATGCTGTGAAAGATTCAAATACACTTATTAGATAATGGATGCGCTGATTGTTATTTTCCTTTCGGGATTGATTTCCTTGTTTCTTGGTTTACTCAAAAAACCAAGCCTTGCGCTTATAATGAATTTGGTGGGACTTACCGCCGCTTTTGTGTTAATGTATAACTACAATGGCTACGTTTCTCCTTTGCAGAATTATGCAAATGCGTTGGCTTTCAACGGACCCCAGTTATATTTCAGTCTAATGGCCATTGTTTTTACAATGCTTACCCTTTTGGTGGGCTACGTTTCACAATCCAAAGATGTAAACCATTATGCAGACTTGACCTCCTTGCTTATGTTTTCCCTAACAGGTGCGATTTGTTTGATTGGTTTTAAGGATTTTTTCATGTTTTTCTTAGGGTTGGAAATTCTTTCCATTCCTGTATATGTTTTGGTTGGAAGTAGAAAAGACCAAAGCATTTCCTCTGAAGCGGCGCTTAAGTATTTCTTCACCGGATCATTTGCCACCGCCATCTTGTTGTTTGGAATTGGTTTGGTGTTTGGTGCGACCGGAAGCTTTCAAATACAAGAAATTGGTTTTGCCGTTGTTTCTGGTTTGTACACCCCTTCCCTAATGCTTATTGGTATCTTTATGATCATTGCCGCTTTGTTATTTAAAGTGGGGGCCGTTCCTTTCCATTTCTGGAATCCCGATGTATACCAAGGAAGTCCAAAACCTGTAATGGCATACATGTCAACTGTTGTCAAAATTGCCGGGTTCATCGCATTTTTCAAACTGATACGCGGTACGTTTGGAACCATAAGCGACCAATGGATGTATTTCATGTATGTCGTAATCATAGCTTCTTTGTTCATAGGTTATCTATCAGGTTTGCGACAAAGTTCATTCAAACGTTTATTGGCTTACTCTGGAATCAGCAACACAGGACTGGCCCTACTTGCCGTTGTGAGTGGTACCGATTTTTCAGAACGAAACCTATTTTTATTCCTACTTAGCTATGGTGCCGCCACCTTTATCTTAATCGCAATTTCTATTGCTTTAGAGGATGAAGAGGATAAAATTCAAAGTTTTGAAGGCATTGGCTATAAAAATCCAATCCTAGGTGTTTTTCTACTGATATCCTTGCTTTCATTAAGTGGCATCCCTCCTTTCTCCGGCTTTTTCGGTAAATTTTTACTTATACAAGACATCATTGAAAACCATCCTATCTTAGGAATTGCGGCCGTTGTAAGTTCTGTCATCGGTGCTTTCATTTACATCAGGTTGTTGTTAAGCATATTTAAACAAGACGCTAACGCTAAGAAAATTAAATTAAAGCCCATGCAATCCATCGTGCTATCGGCTTCTGCCATAGCCATTCTTTGTGGATGGTTGCTGATTCTGTAATTATAATCTCCAAAGCCTTTACGGTCAATCCACACGGATATATCCTAATTTACGTCTTCTACGTTAAGGTTAGTTCACTTATTGTTTACAATATTTTAACTATATTTGACCGCACAATTAATTTTACTTCAATGAAATTAAAAAATACACACGTTTTTTCTTTAAGTCTTTCTCTAATCTTCACATTGTTAAGCACTATCGTGCTTGCAATTCCACAAGCAAATAATAACAGTGGTTCAGGCAACGAAGACCAAACCATTGTGCTCAATTCCATTCATTTAAACGATGTCGCCAACGGCGGCACCTTGGTCATTTCATCCATTGACTTGAACCTTATAGCTAATGGAAATCAATCTACTTTTACCAGTGCAAATGGCCAATGGTTTGTTGATTACTTAAGCGGGAATGTCACCTTTGTACCCAATGTAAACTTTAATGGCGTTGAAAGCATTCAGTACACCATTCAAAACAGTTTGGCAGAAATTTCAAATGCAGCGCAACTCAGCGTTACGCTTACTGCCGTTAACGATGCCCCAATTACCTTTAACAATTTTCTTTCCATTACTGAGGACAGTGGTTTACATAGCGGAAACATGTTGGCAAATGGAGACTTTGACGTAGACAACACCTTGGTCTCTTGTAATACCACCCCATTTTTAAATCCAGCACATGGAACGCTTAGTGTTCTTGCGAATGGCTCGTTTAACTATACTCCTACCGCTAACTATTTTGGAACAGATATGGCGATTGTTTTGGTGTGTGACCAAGGACTTCCCTTGCCTTCTGCATGCAGTCACGACACCTTATTCATCAGCGTTACCCCTGTGAACGATGCCCCTGTTGCTGCAAACGATTTTGTTACCGTTCTTGAAAATTCAATTACCACCATTCAAGAAACTTCCAATGACACCGACATAGACAATGCTTTAGACCTTACCACAGTTGAAATTCTATATGGTCCCTTTCACGGTACGGCGACTCTACTTAATGGAAACATCATCTACACCCCAACCATAGGTTTTTTTGGCAGCGATTCCATTTTCTATCAAGTTTGCGATTCTGCAGCACCCCTTACTAGCATTTGTGACCAAGCCTTTGTATACATAACGGTTTCTCCATGCTCCACGGATCCTTCTGCCGATTGTGACGGAGATGGCGTTACCAATGCGACGGAAATTGCAAACAATACCGATCCCAACGACCCTTGTGATTATTTGGTATTAAGTCAAACCTTAGGATATGGTGCTGTTTGGGTAAATGCAGATTGTGACGGTGATGGGTATACCAATGGAATTGAACTTGGATACAATACGATGACCAACAACAATTGTGACTATCCTTTCATGGCGCAGAATGCCGTTCCTACAAATGGATGGTTGTCACAAGACTGTGATGGGGATGGCGTTACGAATGGTGATGAAATTCAATCCACCACTGATGGAACCAATGCCTGTAGTTTGTATGCAATCAGCATTACCCTTACACCTTCCAATGCATGGTTGGCAGGAGATTGCGACGGAGATGGCGTAAACAATGGATCCGAATTAACGGACAATACAAATCCCACAAATCCTTGTGATTTAGATCCTTTGAGCATTACCCTTCCTCAAGATACTCTTTGGATGTTCCTAGATTGCGATGGGGATGGGGTTGAAAATGGCGATGAACTTCAAGACAGTACTTATTATTTAAGTGGGTGCGACTATGTAGCGAGTAGTGTTACGCTGCCACAATCCTCCGTCTGGATGGGCTATGATTGCGATGGAGATGGGGTAACCAACCAAATCGAAGTAACCGACAATACAGACCCACAAAATGGTTGCGAATTTATTCTTGCCCATGTTAATGTCACGCCAAGTGCCCTATGGAATGGTTGGGATTGCGATGAGGACGGGGTCACCAATGCGAACGAAGTAAGTGATTCGACCAATTTAAACAATCCATGTAGCTTTATTGCCTCCTCCATTACCTTAACACCTGGCGCTGAATATACCAACGCAGATTGTGACAGTGATGGACTTTCAAACGGCGCTGAGCTTACGCTTACCACAGACCCTTTCAATCCCGATACGGATGGAGATGGCATCAACGATGGTCAAGAGGTAAATCAAAACAGTGATGCATTAGACCCATGTGATCCATTCGCATCGCTTACATCGTGTTTTGTAGCACTGATTATTCCTGAAGGAATTTCGCCCAATGGCGATGGTAAAAACGATGTGTTTGAAATCGTGGGTGCAGATTATTATCCAAAAAACAAGTTAACCATCTTCAACCGATTCGGTACAGAAGTATACGCCTATGGTCCAGGATACACCAACCAATGGAACGGGACTTCTACAGCATCCATGACCATCGGTAGCGATGGATTGCCAACCGGTAGCTATTTCTACATCTTCGATAAATTCGGAGACGGAGTCGAGTTTGAAAAGGGGTATGTTTACATCAAACGATAACCTCCAAAAAACAATAAAATAAGAACATGAAAAAAATACTTTTTATCAGTACTTTGTTTATTTGCGGGCTTTCTTTCGGTCAACAAGATCCGCATTTTACACAATATTTTGACAACACTTTACATGTGAATCCTGCCTACGCTGGTAGTTCGGGAATGTTAAGTGCAACCGCTATCCATAGGGAACAATGGGTGGGTTTTACAGGTGCGCCTCGATCAACCACATTTAGCTTGCATACGCCACTTAACTACCGTTCCGTGGGCTTAGGTTTAACGGCAGTCAACGATATGATTGGACCCATCCGTCAAAACATGGTGTATGTAGATTTTTCGTATTCATTAAAATTAGGAGACAAATCTAAACTTGCCTTTGGACTTAAAGGAGGAGTGAACCTACTTAGTGTTTCAACACTGCAAAATATACAAGCTGGAGACGATGTATTAAATCCAGTACAAAACCAGGTAAATCCAAATTTTGGTTTTGGTGTCTATTACCACAACCCACATTTTTTCGCTGGAATCAGCTCGCCGAGAATCCTTGAAAACAGTCCATCAGCTACAAATTCTTATACTGAGCAAAGACATTTATTTGCCATTGTAGGCGGTGTTTTTCCAATCACCAACACTTGGAAACTTCGACCAAGCATACAAGCAAAAGGTACAACAGGAGCACCGCTAAGCTTAGACCTTTCCGTTGCTGGAATCTATTCTGATAAACTTTGGTTAGGGGCGATGTATCGCATGAATGCCGCAATGGGTGTATTTGTACAATATCAAATTTCCCGACAATTTCGTTTGGGATTGGCTTCGGAATTCGGAACAACAGCCCTTAGAAATTACAACAATGGTACTTTTGAAGTAATGATGTCTTACGATTTCAATTTCAAAAAATCGGATGTTAAATCTCCTCGTTATTTTTAAGAAATCAAGTTATGATAAAATTTAATACTTTCATTTTCACCGTTTTCTTAGGCGTTCTAGCCTTTGCACAAACCAATTCTCCTTACTTTTCTACCGGCGCAGTTACATTCAATTCTACCTCTGCGGAAATCGGATTGTATAAAAATGCAGGAAACAATGCCCTCGTATTGGTATCTGGAAGAGAATGGGGAATCGTGAAACGCGTTGACGCAAAAGAAGCTCACTTTTTCAACTATTTCGAAGTGAATGCTACAGACAATAAAGTAGGAGGATTCCAACGCACCTCAAACAGCAAATTCAATGAAGGCCCAATGTGTTTCACACCCGATGGAAAAAGGGTTTATTTCACCAGAAATGCTATGAAAAAGAATAAATCCACGCAAAAATATGAGTTAAACCTATGCAGTGCTTCAGTAGATGCCAAAGGAAAATGGTCGAAGGTTTCGGAAACCAATGTAAATAACCCAAATTATTCAGTTGGACATCCTGCCGTCTCTAACGATGGTAAATATTTGGTCTTTGCCTCTGAGATGCCTGGAGGAAAAGGAGGTACAGATCTTTATATTTCTGAAATCAATGGGGATGGTTCCCTTGGAACTCCCTCAAACCTTGGAGAAAAAGTAAACACAAGTGGACAAGAATTATTTCCTTGGTTCAGTCCTGAAGGACAGCTGTTCTTTTCTTCAAATGGCTTGAAAGGATTTGGAGGATTTGACCTTTGGGTTACGGAAATAAAAAATGGAAAAGACGTATACGCGCCCATGAACCTTGATGCTCCTATCAACTCGAATGTTGACGACATCGCCATCGTTTACCATGCTGAGAACAAAGGATACTTTGCTTCAAACCGTGAAAAAAACAATGATGACGTATATTCTTTCACACAACTTCGTCCCATCGTATTCAAAGTAGTAATGAATGGTACCGTTACAGATTTGAACACGAAAGATACCCTTCGCGGCGCACTAATGGATGTGAAAAATGACAAAGGTGAAATTGTGGCTACGCTGACAACCGATGAAAAAGGTGCGTATACTGTGAATTTAGAACCGGACCAAAAATATACGGTAGAGGTTAAGAAAGACAACCACAAGAACGAACAATTTAGCCTTAACACAGATTTCAATACGCCTAAAGTGAAACAAAATGTTGCATTGGAAAATCGACCAAATGTAAACTACAAAGGAATTGTAACCGATTTCAAAACAAAACAAATTCTTTCGGGCGTTAAGGTTACGATCAAAGACAATGAAACGGGCCAAGTGGTATTAACGGCCCTTACAGATGCGACGGGTAGTTTTACCAAAGCTTTCGAAAACCTAAAATTCGGAAAAGCCCAAAAACTTGAAATCAAACTGGAGAAAACTGAATATGCAACAAAGATTTTTGACTTCACATACACGCCAATGGGATCAGGAAATGTGAACATGAATGACATCACTGACTTAACGATTGGAAAAGTAGAAGTAGGCGTAGACCTTTCCAAACTCATGGAAATAGGTGACATCTTTTTTGATTACGGGAAATTTGAAATCCGTACCGATGCGGCCTTGCAATTAGACCGAATCGTCACCATTATGAACGAGTATCCTAACATGGTAATCGAATTGGGTTCCCATACCGATTGTAGGGGTACAAAAGCAGCGAACAAAACCCTTTCAGATAACCGTGCAAAAGCTTCCGCTGATTACATCAAAAGCAGAATAACCAATCCCATACGTATTTCAGGAATTGGGTATGGCGAAAGTAAACTCAAGGTAAATTGCCCTTGTGAAGGCACAGTGGTTTCCACATGTCCTGAAGAAGAACATGCCAAAAACCGTCGCTCTGAGTTCATCGTGAAAAAGGTAAAATAAGTACATTTTCTGCGCTTAGGATTTCTTTTATTAGCTAACTTACCCCTATGAAAATCAACTTCAGCCTACTTCTGATTTTAGTGCTGTTTGGAGGGTTGGGTTGCAGCAAGGAAGTTCAAATCGACATCCCTTCATTTGAGCAACAACTTGTCGTCGATGGCCGCATCGAAACGAATGGTTTTCCTTTGGTGATTTTATCCATGTCTCAAAATCTATACGAACCTACCACTTTAGGCACCTACATTACTTCGAATGTCCAGGATGCAATTGTGTATGTTTCCAATGGAACAGACAGCGTACAACTTCAATTGTTTGATCCTACATCCCTTCCCATAGAAAGCAAGGCTACCCTTGCCGAAATGTTGGGAATAGAGTTAGATGAGTTGGTTTTCTTTCCCATTAAGGTCTATTCAACCACGCAATCGAATATGAAAGGAATTTCAGGAAAAAGCTACACACTAAGCATCGCACACCAATCCAATACCTATACCTCCACGACTACGCTGATGAACCCGGTTGCACTTTCTTCAATCCAATGGATTCCGGATGTGGACAATGCGAATTTTGGGATTTGCCGAACCATTTTAAACGATCCTGCCGCGCAAAAAAATGCCTATCGGTGGGAAACGAAACGCGTTTCTTCCTTCAATGGTCAACCCAATGACAACCGCTACCGACACAATCCGGGGGCTTTTTTCAGCGACCAATTTTTCAACGGACTTTCCATAACATTTGATACGAAATACCCCGAGAAGGACACTACCTACCCTTCTGGGTATAAAAAACATTACAAATTAGGAGACAGTGTATCTATCAAGTTTTCAAGTATAGAAACAGCCGTATTTGATTACTTCGACAAACGGTTGACCCAAATGCAAAATGCAAGCAGCCCATTTTCAACCCCTATTAACATTCCCTCCAACGTAAAACCCAACGCTTTGGGCGTATGGGCCGGCTTCTCCACTTGGTATGATACGCTTTATTGCATTCCTTGAATTTTTAGCATCTTTGTACCATGTCATTTGCAGCCAAAGAAACTGAAGAAAGAATTCGAACCATATGTTTGGGAATCCGGGAAGTATATGAATCCTATCGCAAAAATAACCGATGGGTAAATTACCAAGATGCATGGGGTCTCGTCATTTTCTTGGTGGCGATTTCAGCCATTGTAACCAGTTTTGTTTTTTGGTGGAACGGAATGCTCCCCGCTTGGATTACCATCCTAAGCATTGCCTTTTTTACTTCGTTCCTGCATGAGTTGGAACATGACCTGATCCACGAATTGTATTTCAAAAAAATACCTTTGATTTACCACGCCATGCTCTTTGGTGTTTGGATTTTTCGACCGCTCACCTTAAACCCTTGGATACGAAAATACTGGCATCATTTCCATCACCAGCATTCGGGAAGCTTGGTTGACATCGAAGAACGCGGGGTAACCAATGGAGAAAAATGGGGATTGCTTCGTTTGATCATTCTACCCGATCTACTGATTGGATTTTTGTTTCGTTTTCCGCGTTTGAAGAAAGAAATTTCAAAGGAATTCAAAGAAGGACGAATGCAACCCTCTGCAATGAAAATGCTAAAGAAAACCATCTTGTTAGGCATGATGCCCTTTGGCATTCCTCTTCATTTGGTTTGGTATGTTTTCGTTCTACTTAAGGTGATGCAATTCTTAGGAATAAACCCTTACCCAAACCTACAAGAGATATTCTTTCAGGTATCCACCCCGTTAATGGTTGGTTTAATTGCACCGAATTTAATACGACAGTTTTGTTTGCATTTTATCACCTCAAACATGCATTATTTTGGGGACATTGAGCATGGAAATGTTTTAGAACAAACCCAAGTACTTAATGCGTGGTGGACTTTGCCTTTTCATCTCTTTTGTTTCAATTTTGGCAGCACCCATGCCATTCATCATTTTGTCGTTAACGAACCGTTTTACTTGAGACAGTTAACGGCGAAACGTTCTTTGGATATCCTAAAAAACAACGGGATAAGGTTTAACGATTACGGAAGCTTTAGACGCGCGAACCGCTATCATTCCTGAACAGAAAACATAAATTCATTGCTGCTCCGTCGAATGTAATCGTTGTATTTAATGGATTTTAAACCCTTGGGTATTCTCTGGATGGGAGATTTAAAAAGGGTACAATACATACAGCAAGCGGTAGCAAAAGAACCTAATTTACTGGGATGTGCCTTGTCAGGCTGATGCAATGCGATTTTTGGATTCTTAGATTTTAAGTTCATCCAAAACAATCCCACTGGAGCAATGGAAGCGTCAAACATCTTGGCGATTTCGATGTATTCCTTGGCAACTAAATTTGTCATTTTCGCATAAGAATTCGCGTTGCGATTTGGTTTGTAGCCATTTTTGTAGGCCCATGTCATGTAAAAAACGATGTGTGCATTGGGATTTCGCTTCCGAATGGCCTTTATCATTTTCTTTAGAGCGGGAATGGTTTTGGTTCGCATGTATGTTTCGCCCTTTAACATGTCTCTGCTCGATCCTTGTAAAACCACGATGTCCCATGGCTTCCACTGAATTGCCTGAAACAACGCTGGCCGACCGATGTGTTGGTAAAATGAGGTCTTCCCGCGCACATTCCATTGAACGTCCACCTGTCTGCCATTCGATTTTGCCAATTCGGCTACCATTTTTGGCATGTGGTTTCTGTACGTATATGAATTACCTATGAATAAAATATGCTTGGCATCCTTGGCGAATATCGGAAAAGAAAACAGTATCATGCAAAACATCATCATTGATGATTGACGCATTTTGAAAGTAAAATCAATGGAACTTATCATGCTAAATATGCTCAATGGGTGTAAAAAAAACCTTGGATTTTATGCCAATGTTAACATAATATTTATTTCCAAGGACAAGTGTAAATCTAATTAATATTCCTTAAATTTATCTCGGTTTTTTCAAAACCAAAACTACATTCTAACACTACGATTATGCAATTTTTTACACGCTTTTTTATTTTTTGCTTCACTTTAGGAATTTCAACCCTGCTTTTTGCACAAGCTCCGGAAGGAATTAACTATCAAGCAGTCATCAGAAAAACAGACGGTACCTTGGTTACCAACTCCACCATGGGGATTCGAGTTCAAATTAAACAAACCTCTGCAACTGGAACGTTGGTATATTCTGAACGACAAACCGCTACAAGTACACAATTTGGATTGGTGAATTTTGTAATCGGTTCTGGAACGGTACTTTCGGGTACATTTTCTTCCATTAACTGGGCTTCAGGAAATTATTGGGTATGCCTGGCCGTAGATTTCTCAAACGGGACAAACTATGTCGATTATGGTTCTCAACGGTTAATGAGTACACCTTATGCGCTTTATGCGAAAACAGCAGGTGTACAACTCAACCAATGGCGATACGGTGCGGTTGCGCCTGCAGCGGCATTGGGAAACATGGGTGATTTCTACCTTGATACGGCAACGGGAAATGTGTATTACAAATCTGCGGCCACCACTTGGATTTTGACGGGTAACATAAAAGGATCAACAGGTGCGGCTGGACCAACGGGTGCGGCAGGTGCTACAGGCGCAGCAGGAGCTACAGGTCCAGCAGGTGCAGCGGGTGCAGCAGGACCACAAGGTCCAACTGGCGTTGCGGGTCCGGCAGGTACTTCCATCATGAGTGGCATCATCGCCCCAACTGCCTTAATTGGTAACAATGGTGATTTCTACATCAATACAGCTACAAACATGTTGTACGGACCAAAAGCAAACAACACTTGGCCAAATGGGGTTTCCTTAATTGGTGCTACAGGCCCTGCAGGATCTATTGGAGCAACAGGTCCGGCAGGTCCAACAGGGGCTACAGGTGCACAAGGCCCCATCGGTTTGACAGGACCGGCAGGAGCTACAGGCCCAGCAGGTCCAACAGGAGCTACAGGAGCTACAGGCGCACAAGGTCCCATCGGTTTGACAGGTCCGGCAGGAGCAACAGGCCCAGCGGGTTCTACAGGAGCGACAGGCGCACAAGGCCCCATCGGTTTGACAGGTCCGGCAGGAGCAACAGGCCCAGCGGGACCTACAGGAGCGACAGGTGCACAAGGCACTATCGGTTTGACAGGCCCGGCAGGAGCAACAGGCCCAGCGGGACCTACAGGAGCGACAGGCGCACAAGGTCCCATCGGTTTGACAGGACCGGCAGGAGCTACAGGTCCAGCGGGTTCTACAGGAGCTACAGGAGCACAAGGTCCCATCGGTTTGACAGGCCCGGCAGGAGCTACAGGTCCAGCGGGTCCAACAGGAGCGACAGGAGCACAAGGACCAAGTTGGAGCATCTCATCAAACAATTTCTCTACAGACGGAACCTTTTCAACGGTAACCACAGCCCCTCAAACCGTAAACTCCAGTGTAAAGGCATTGTTAGTAGGTGGAAACACTTCAATCTCAAACATTACGGCCGGAACCTTAAGTAATTACAGTTTTGACATCTATGCAAACAACTCGCTTCGAGCGAGATTCGCGAATACCGGAGAAATTTTCTTTGGAGCCTCGTCAGCACAAGCCAACTTTACGGGAGATTTGGTAGGAGGAGTTTCTTCGGCAGCGCTTCCTTGGACCCTAAACGGGTATTCTTCCAATGATGGTTCTGGGGTTTATGGGTATATTTTCGCAGGAAATAATACAGGATTTGCTGCAATTCAAGGAGAGCATGCAGGATCAAATGTCAACAGTTCCGGAGTTCGGGGTACCAGCTCCAACACAAGTGCCTGTGGTGTCATAGGAAGCTTACCGTCTGCAGGTGCTGGATGGGGAGGATTGTTCTTAAATGACCTTGGATATACAGGAAGCTTTTTAAGCGCTTCTGACCAAAAAATTAAGAAGAACATTGAAACCATTCGCCAACCAATGGACATCATTCGCGGCTTACGCGGTGTTACCTATGAGCATAAACTCGAAGAATTTGCAGGCTTAGGACTTAAAACCGGAACGACTTACGGTTTCATAGCACAAGAAGTAGAGCTGGTGATGCCAGAAATCGTGAAAACGAAGAACATTCCTTACCATTCAACCCGTTTAAATCCAACTGAAAAAGAATTTGAGACTTTGAAGACAGTAGGATATACTGAAGTAATTCCTGTACTTGTTGAAGCCCTTAAGGCGCAAGACAAGGAAATTCAAGAATTAAAGAAGCGCATCGAAATGTTGGAAAAGAAGGATTAGCCCATTTACCTGCGCGCCTACTTTCATCAATATTAAAATATTATTAAACCTAATGTCAATGGGTTTAATTCCAATCATTTGGCTTTAAATTTACTCCCGAATTCCTAAAATTCCTACCATGAAATTATTGAATCTTGTATTCACCTTGCTGGTTCTTTCTTTAAGCAGTCAACTTTTAGCCCAAGCACCTGAAGGAATTAACTACCAAGCCGTTATCAGAAAGACCGATGGTACCCTGGTCGTAAATACACCGATTGCCGTTCGTGTACAATTGCGACAAACGTCTGCCACTGGAACCATGGTTTATCAAGAGCGTCAAGCCGTTATAACGAATACAAATGGGCTTATCAATTTCGTGATTGGACAAGGAACCATACTCTCTGGTACTTTTTCATCTATTAACTGGTCAACCGGAAATTATTGGGTTTGTTTAGCCGTTGATTTTGCAAATGGAACCAACTATGTTGATTATGGATCTCAACGGTTAATGAGTACTCCATACGCTTTGTATGCAAAAACAGCAGGTGTGCAACTCAATCAATGGCGGTACGGAGCCGTTGCCCCAGCTGCAGCACTTGGAAATGTTGGAGATTATTACCTTGATACCGCCACTGGAAATGTGTATTACAAATCTGCAGCAACCGTTTGGAATTTAACAGGAAACATCAAAGGACCACAAGGCGTTGCGGGTCCAATAGGATTAACAGGTCCAACCGGCCCACAAGGTGTTGCAGGACCGATAGGAGCGCAAGGACCTCAAGGCATACAAGGACTTACCGGAACATCCATGTTAAACGGAATCGTTGCACCAACGGCAATCATTGGAAACAATGGTGATTTCTTCATAAATACCGCAACGAACATGTTATATGGTCCAAAAGCAAATGGCGTTTGGCCAGCAGGTGTTTCAATCATTGGTGCTACGGGTTCAATTGGTCTTACAGGACCACAAGGCGTTGCAGGACCAACGGGTGCGCAAGGTCCACAAGGACTCACAGGAACTTCTATGCTAAACGGAATGACAGCCCCAACCGCAATCGTGGGTAACGACGGTGACTTTTTCATCAACACCGCTTCAAACATGTTATACGGTCCAAAAGCAAATGGTGTTTGGCCTGCAGGTGTTTCGATCATTGGTGCTACAGGTTCAATTGGTCTTACAGGACCTCAAGGCGTTGCAGGACCAACGGGTGTACAAGGACCACAAGGACTCACAGGTACTTCTATGCTAAACGGAATTACGGCCCCAACCGCAATCATTGGTAACGATGGTGACTTTTTCATCAATACCGCTACCAATACACTGTATGGTCCAAAAGCAAATGGTACATGGCCAAATGGATTTTCCTTGGTTGGCCCACAAGGAGCAACTGGACCGCAAGGGTTGATTGGATTGACAGGTGCAACGGGACCGCAAGGTTTGATTGGATTGACAGGTGCAACGGGACCGCAAGGACCAACAGGTCTTACGGGAGCTACGGGTGCCACGGGACCGCAAGGTTTGATTGGATTGACAGGTGCCACGGGACCGCAAGGACCAACAGGTCTTACGGGAGCGACAGGTGCTACCGGTCCTCAAGGATCTATTGGATTAACAGGACCGCAAGGGCCTCAAGGAATTCAGGGAATTCAGGGACTTACAGGTACATCCATGTTAAATGGCGTTATCGCACCTTTGGCAAACATTGGTAACAACGGAGACTTTTTCATCAATACAGCAACAAATATATTGTATGGTCCAAAGGCAAACGGTGTATGGCCTGCGGGTGTTTCGATTATTGGTGCTCAAGGCGCAACGGGACCTCAAGGATCTACAGGCCCTCAAGGCCCTCAAGGAATTCAGGGGATTCAGGGTCTAACAGGTACATCCATGTTGAATGGCGTTACCGCACCCTTGGCAAACATTGGTAACAACGGAGACTTTTTCATCAATACAGCAACGAATACGTTGTATGGTCCAAAGGCAAACGGTGTATGGCCTGCAGGTGTTTCCATTATTGGTGCACAAGGCGCAACGGGACCACAAGGGGCCACTGGGGCTCAAGGGGTTCAAGGATTAACAGGTGCAACCGGACCACAAGGCGCAACCGGACCACAAGGATTAACCGGACCACAAGGTCCTACTGGTGCACAAGGTCCCCAAGGAAACAATGGGTCGAATGGTGCAACGGGCTCGCAAGGTCCAGCAGGTCCTGCTGGAGCAACCGGACCACAAGGACCACAAGGACCTGCAGGTTTTGCTGGCTCAGGAAATACGAACTATGTTCCTAAATTTATTGCATCCACAACACTTGGTAATTCCTTAATTCAAGATGATGGGACTTCATTGGGAATCAATGCTTCACCCCAATTAAATGCACAATTGTACGTCTGGAGAAACCAACTTACAGCAAATGGTGACGGTCAACATTCAATGTATGCATACCGAAATCGAGACAGCCAAAATGATGGTACAGGTTATTCAAACACCACTTCAAACTCAGCAACGGCTGGTTTTAATTTCTGGGGCGATTTATACTCTTTTGGTGCTGCAGGATATAACTGGAATGATTACACCCGCTGCGGTGGTACCCTCGGTGCCGTTTGGACAGGAACCTATTGGGGGTCATTAGGATATAAAAACAGTGCAAGTAATACATACGGTGTTTACGGATCGGCTGGGTACCAAAGTGGCGCTGGCATTTTAACACAGAATCAAACCAATGGCATAGGAGGAGGATTTTTTGGAGGTGTGGCAGGTTCAATCTCTAAAGGTGAAATTATAGGTCAAATGAACAAAGGTGAATTGTTTGCCACCTACAATTCAGGAAACACTTACACCTATGGAAATAACATCGAATTGGTTGGAAATGCAAACCAAGAAAAGAAAGCCGTTTATGCTGTTACCGCTACGGAATCTAAAATTTATAACAACGGAAAGTCTACCTTGGCAAATGGATCTGCATTTATAGCCTTTACAGAAGATTTCAAATCGCTTTTGGGTGAAATCCCTACGGTTACCGTTACGCCAAATGGAAATTGCAACGGGCTTTACGTTTCCGAGGTCACCAAAGAAGGATTTACCGTAAAAGAACTGAACAATGGACATTCTAATGTGGTGATTTCATGGATTACCGTTGGAAACCGCGTTAATCAAAAGAATGAAGTTGCAAATAAAATCGTAGGCGCTTCAGATTTCGAAAGAAACATTGACCAGGTTCTATTCAACGATAACATCAAGGAAAGAAATGCCATGGGAATGTGGTGGGATGGCAATGCCATTCGCTTTGGAAAGATGCCTGCAAATCTAATTGACGTAAAACCTACGGCGATAAAAAAATAAGTAGTTTAGCATAGCTAACGGATACATTTTGCGAACATTTTTTTTTGTTGTTGCATTGCTTTGCGTCTTCACATGTTTTCATGGGATTGCACAAAACGATTCTGTACTCCATTGCTATTTAAAATCACAGGTATCTTTTTTATCCAGTGACGAAATGCAAGGCAGGGCAACCGGCGGAGCCCAAGAACACCAAACGAACCAATTTTTAATCAAAACCTTCAAAGCGAACCAAGCAAAAGGAAAGGTTAAAAAGTTTACCTATATTATTAAATTGGACTCGATTAAAATTCAATCGGAAATGGTTGGATTCTTCGTCAACAACCAAAAGGAGCAGTCGTTACTGATTGGCGCGCACGTCGACCACATTGGATTTGGCGGACCCCTGTCTAAATCTCCAGGAAATCACGCTGTACACAACGGCGCAGACGACAATGCCTCAGGCGTAGCCCTTATGATGGCTTTAGCACATTTTATGGACTTGAAGAAACTGCCTTTTAACCTTGCATTTGTAGGGTATACCGGTCACGAAATCGGGACCTTCGGTGCCCAACATCTTGCCTCCCATTGGCCTAAAAAATGGAAACAATTAATGGGCGTTGTTAACTTCGACATGGTGGGTAGAATGGATGAACAGGAACCAAAAATCTTCCTTTCCACGAACAGGAACGAATGGTTTAACCTACAAAGCAACCTCTTTTCCATTTCCACCGAAGACACAACCCGTGTAAACCTATTGGACACACGTCATTTTTTAGCTTTTCCATGTGCAAACATCAGCACTGGCATTCACAACGACTACCACCGCATCAGCGACGATGAAACCTATATCAACTACGATGGAATGGTAACCCTGTACAGGTCAATCGCAGCCACCCTTGAAAAATTACCGTGATCCTTATTTTTCAACGCATTTATAAGGAAGAATTAGGTCAAAATTTGAAACATTTGCGCTGAAACAAATCCAATAAGTTCAACGGAGAGCGAAAAAAAAGCCGTAAATTCGTATTCGATAAATTGCAATATTTTAACGCAATCCAACCTACGATGACATTACGTTTTTTCATTATTTCACTGATCTTTCTTTTCAATTCCGCGCATGCGCAAAACAATACTTTCTACCGGAAATACAACCTTTCGGGTATGCAGGGTGCGTTGCAATTAGAGGTAACCAATGACGGTGGTTTTATTGCAACAGGTCAGCATGAAGGAAATGGTTCGTTTGGAGACTGTGACATTTATGTGTACAAACTTGATGTTTGTGGAAACATTGAATGGTTTAAACTGTATGGTACCTTTGACCAAGAGGGAGGCAAAAGTATTTTTCAAATGAACGATGGAAATTACTTGGTTTCTGGATTGTATTCCGGTTCAGGCGCAAGGGCGTTCAACATGAAAATTGATTTAACAGGTAACCTATTGTGGATTATGCGATACAACTTTGAATGGATGATGTATGCTGCCGAAGCTGCGAACGGTGACATCATTTCAATTGGTAGAAACACAGGGGTTTTGTACCTCATTCGCACAGACAATGTAGGCAATCTCATTTGGAGTCGACAAATCACAGGCATGGGTGACATGGGATTGTGGTTGGATGAGTTGACCAATGGGGACATCATCATCGCAAGCGCGGGTGCAGGAACAGGAAACGATGTCGCCGCTGCAAGATTGGATGCTTCAGGAAATTTCATTTGGAACAAAAGATATGGCGGAACAGGATGGACAGACCTAGACCAGACCATTTGGTCATGTAAAGGCGTAGTGGATTATTCAGACAATACCCTAATGGTGACTTCCCCAACCCTTCTTGGCGCATTAGGTGACGAAAACATACTCGTTGCGAAACTTTCATTAACCGATGGAGCGGTTGTTTGGAGTAAAGCCTATGGCGGAGCAATTCGAGATCAATCCCGTGACATCACCCTACATCCTGGTGGATATGCGATTTTGGGACATACCAATTCCTTCCCTACCGCATCGAATCCCGCAGCAAACATCAATGAAAATATGGGTGAAAAGGACATCCTTCTCTTCGCTATTTCAACTACGGGAAGTCTTGATTGGGCAAGAACCTACGGAGGAGCTGACAGAGACAAAGGAATTGGGGTGAAATTTAACAACGACAATGGATTTTCAATCTCAGCTTTGACAACCTCTCCTTATTTTGGAAATGTTGACAACAGTTTCGATCCTTTGTTTATTAAAACCGACAGCATCGGACAGGTGGGATGCCAAATGAATACGCCTGCTCTTTCTGTTGTGAACATAAACTTAACAGGCACAACTTCAGGATCTAACCAACCTTCAAACATTGTTGCCGATGTACCGCAAATAAATTACACAAACTTTCTTCCAACCGACCAATATGTATGTCAATCGTGTTCAAGCATTCCCTCATTTTCGATTTCAGACACCACCGTTTGTGTTAACGATTCAGTATTTCTAAGCAACACCACCATCGTTGGACTTACCTGCTTTCAACAATGGAATGTCAACGGAGGTTTTTTCAATGGCCAAGTCAACCCAGCACTGACGTTTTCCACCCCTGGGGTATACCAAATTTACCTTTATTCAACCTGTGGATTAAATTCTGATACTTCCATACGCAACATCTACGTGTATGACCCGCAAATCACCATTCCAGATTTAATTTGTACCAGCAGTCCGGCCGTTAATTTTCAAGCGAATCCAAACGGAGGAACTTGGAGTGGCACCAATGTTAGCCCTGCAGGGGTATTCAATCCCGGAACCTTAGCCACTGGCTCGTATTTCACCACCTACACCCTTCCTGAATTCTGCGCAGTCAACGACACCTTCTTACTTAGTGAACCACAGGTATACGCTGGAGACGACACCCTTTTGTGCCTCGGTAATGCCGTAAACCTTCAGGCGAGCTCTGTAGACGAAGTCACATATAATTGGGCGGGAAATCTTCAGAACGGTAGTCTGTATACCCCACCTGCCATCGGAACCTTTAATTTAATTGTCACCGTAACGGACACGAACGCATGCTTAAATACCGATACTGTTGCCATTGACGCCCACCCGATTCCCAACGCAAACTTTACCATGGTAACGGATTGCTATTCTACGCAAGTCGCTTTTGCAAGTACCAGTAACGTAAACAATATTTTCAACGACCAATTAAGCTACCAATGGTTCGCAAATGGAATTCCATTGGCTTCTCAAAACCCTACCGTCTCCCACAATTACGGTGCCTCAGGAATGGCGACGATGTCACTCGTGGTGACCTCACAACCTGGAGGATGTAAAGACTCCATTACACTTCCTGTAGATGTCCCCACAAATCCAACGGCAGATTTTAGTTTTGTTCAGTTGTGTGATTACATTGCCAATTTCACTGGACAATTTCCATCCAACGAAGTAATTACCAACGTTGCGTGGTCCACAAACAACCTCGTGTTTGGCATTGATTCTTTAACCGCCAGTTATCAATTTAGTGGACCGGGGATGCACAACGTAGTACTAACCGTGACCAATGACTATCCATGTGCCTACACTTTCCAACAAAACATCAATTTTATCACCGAGGAGACCTTAGATGAGCAAACCATACCCAATGTCATCACTGCGGATGGCGACGGAATCAATGATTTTATCGACATGGACCTTGCGTTGGACGAGTGCTTGGAATACACCATGAGCATTTTCAACCGTTGGGGACAATTGGTTTACATGTTCTCCAGAAACGAAGTGCCCTTTTCAGGTCTAGACCAGGCTGCCAAAGAACTCACGCAAGGGGTCTATTTTTACAAAATCGTGAGTGGAGACAAAACGCGTCACGGACACATAACCTTATTTAGATAATTAAATTTTAACCCATGAAAAAGTACATATTCCTATTGATTGTATTCATTGGCATCCAAGTGTCTGCTTGGGGTCAGAAAAAGGTCCTTTACACGATGTCAGCCGAAGCGCATGCCTTGATGTGCCCTCATCTTTCTCCCAAACTTATGGATCTATTGACCAAAAAGGGAGCAGAAGGCATTTATAAGGATGATCAATTGTTACTTCATTTCACAACCTCTAAGGAAGCGGAGTTAAGCGATGCATACATTCTTCAATTGGTAGACCAGATTGGCTACGAAGCCCGTCATTTCAAAATCCAACGTACGGAAGAGTAATTGGCCTCGTGATTTATTCAAATGTAGGTGCATGATTTCGGATAGGCGACGCTTTCTTCCTACCTTTACCTGCCGAATATTTTATCGTACATGAACGAACAAAATCCTAATACACAGCCAAACAATCCCTTACACGGCGTGAAATTGGTAACCATATTGGAAACCTTGGTTGAAAATTATGGTTGGGAGCATTTGTCCTTTAAGATCAACATCAACTGTTTCAAACACGACCCATCGATAAAATCGAGTTTGGTTTTCCTTCGCAGAACGCCTTGGGCACGTGAGAAAGTAGAACAGCTTTACCTAAAACTCTTGGAAAATAAATCGCAATAGCGCTTTTTTCCTTGCGTCTAAAAGCCAAAGAATTTGAACTTTTTTGCATTCTTTATGTTAGTAATTTACAACTTTACACATGCGAAAATCAGGTTACGTATTTACCCCGTTCGATGCACCCGATCAATCTCCTTTCGAGAAATTGTTTGAAGTTTTCAGTGAAATCATAACCCATACCTCCGGGGATGTTGAAGAAGCCTTGGATTGGTTAAACATTATTGACCAAGAATATGGACTTACGACAGACGAGTACACCATGGAAGACTTCATTGAAGACCTAAAGAAGAAAGGATATTTACGCGAAGAAATTCAGCCCGATGGACTTGGAGGATTGGCGATAACCGCAAAAACGGAACGTGCCCTTCGAAAAAATGCCATGGACCAAATTTTTGGTAAGATTCGAAAAAATGGCGTAGGAAATCACAAATCAAAGAAGAGCGGACAAGGCGATGAAGCAACGGGTGAATTTCGCGATTTTCAATTTGGGGATTCCTTTGAAAACATTTCCATCACAGAAAGCTTAAAAAATGCACAAATCAACCATAGTGTTGGTGAATTTAGGCTGACGGAGCAAGATTTAGTGGTTGAAGACACCCACCACAAATCACAAATGAGCACAGTGTTGATGATTGACATCAGTCACAGCATGATTTTATACGGAGAAGACCGCATCACGCCAGCGAAAAAAGTGGCCATGGCACTCGCTGAATTGATCACTACCTCTTATCCTAAAGACACCCTGGATGTTATCGTATTCGGCAACGACGCTTGGCCTATAAAAATCAAAGACCTCCCCTATTTGAATGTAGGACCTTACCACACAAATACCGTAGCGGGACTTGAATTGGCCATGGATATCCTTCGCAGGAAGCGAAACACCAATAAACAAATTTTCATGATTACGGATGGCAAACCAAGCTGCCTGCGAATGCCTGACGGTCAGTACTACAAAAACAGCAATGGACTGGATCAAATGATTGTAGAAAAGTGCTACACAATGGCCGCCCAAGCGCGTAAAATGCACATTCCCATCACCACATTCATGATTGCCCAAGACCCCTATTTACAATCCTTTGTAGAACAATTTACCCAGTCTAACAAAGGGAAAGCATTTTATACAGGTTTAAAAGGACTTGGAGAAATGATTTTTCACGATTACGAGACCAATAGAAAAAAACGAATTAACTAAGAAAATGAACACATCCATCACCACATTTGGCGCTTTAAAAGCATCTGGTTACCAACCAAAAAGCATCAAAACAGAATTAAGAGACAATTTGATATTGGCCATTCAATCGAAAAAGGAAACGTTTCCAGGAATGCATGGCTATGAACAAACCGTTATTCCGCAACTGGAACGAGCCATTTTGTCAAAACACAACATTAACCTACTTGGCTTGCGCGGTCAAGGAAAAACCCGAATTGCACGATTGATGGTGAATTTACTTGATGAATATATCCCATATGTCTCCGGCAGTGAAATGAATGACGATCCTTTCCAACCCATCAGCCGATATGCAAGGGATTTGATGACAGAAAAAGGAGACGACACGCCCATTTCTTGGCTTCACCGTTCCGAGCGATTTTTCGAGAAATTGGCAACTCCGGACGTTACCATCGCAGATTTGATTGGAGACATCGACCCCATTAAAGCGGCAAACCTCAAATTGAGCTATGCAGACGAGCGGGTGATTCACTTCGGAATGATTCCACGTGCCAATCGTTGTTTATTCGTCATCAATGAATTGCCAGATTTACAAGCACGCATACAAGTAGCCCTGTTCAATATTTTGGAAGAAGGAGATGTACAAATACGCGGATTTAAATTGCGGTTGCCTTTGGATTTGCAATTCGTTTTTACGGCAAACCCAGAAGATTACACCAACCGAGGAAGCATCGTGACGCCGCTTAAGGACAGGATTGGTTCCCAAATTTTAACCCATTATTCAGCCGACATAGCGACGGCAAAGAAAATCACACAGCAAGAATCTGAGAAGTTGGACAATCGTTCATGTATTGTTCATGTACCTGAATTGGCAAAAGACATCCTCGAGCAAATTGCGTTTGAAGCCCGTGAAAGTGAATACATCGACCACAAAAGTGGTGTCAGCGCGCGCATGAGCATTACAGCTTACGAAAATTTAATCAGTACAGCGGAGCGTCGTGCTTTAATGAACCATGAAAAGGAGACTACGGTTCGTTACAGCGATTTAATTGGGATGATTCCCTCCATTACAGGGAAAATGGAATTGGTGTACGAAGGAGAGCAAGAAGGAACGTCTTTTGTTGCCCAACACCTTATGGGCGAGGCAACGAAAACCTTGTTTCTCAATTATTTCCCAAAATTAGAAAAGCTTAAGAAACAAGACCAAAAAACGCCGTATGATGAGGTAATACAATGGTTTTTTAACGCGGATTCTTTTGAATTGTGGGACGATGCCAATGAAGAAACGTACACCACTGCACTCATGTCCATTCAACCTTTGAAAGATCTTCTGGAGAAATACCAACCCAAAGTGGCCGCCATCGACACGCCGTTTTTGATGGAATTCATTCTCTGGGCTTTGGTCGAATTCAAACAACTTTCCAAGCGAAAAACAGCCACGGGCCTTTCGTTTAACGATGTGTATGATAACCTCTTGAATGGATTGTAGTTGCGTTTAGGTGATGTACCGCCTTTTAATTATCACCTGCGGATTCTACCTTTTTTTCTTAGGTTTACCATACTTGTCTTGCATGGCTTTTTTATGGTTATAGCGCACGTTAACTTTTTTGTTTTTTGCTTTTTTCTCATGAAACGAAGCGCCCCTTGCGCCCCGACGGGGTAATTTGACGCCCTTTCCAGGAACCTCAATTTTTGGTTTCTCAAACTCCAATAGCTCCTCCGTAAATTCAATATCCTCGGCTACATCCGTGAAAGAAAGTTGTCGCTGCATAAGCTCTTGAATGGCCAAAAGCGCTGGTTCATCCTTTTCAGAAACAAAGGTGATAGCAATTCCATTTTTATCTGCCCTACCCGTTCGTCCGATGCGGTGAATGTAGTTTTCAGGACTCTCTGGAATGTCAAAATTGATTACATGGGAAACGTCTGTAACGTCAATCCCACGTGCAATTAAATCCGTAGCAATCAACACGCTAATTTCACCCGTTTGAAATTTTTGTACGGTATCAAAACGAAAATTCTGTGCCTTGTTCGAGTGAATGATTCCTAAAGCTTCTGTTAAACTTGCTTCCATTTCTTTGAACAATAAATCGGCTAACGCGCGAGAAGAAACAAAAACTAAAATTTTTGCCTCCGGCCCTACCTGTTCAATCAGGTGACGCAATAGGGTGACTTTAGAGAGGAAATTCGGTACGTGGTAACCCGTTTGGTCAATTTTCTCCAAAGGCAATCCAACACGGGCTGCTTCAACGCGCACTGGCGTTATCAAATAGTCGTCTAAAAACAAAGAAACATCTTCCGATAGGGTTGCTGAAAAAACCATGTGCTGTCTTTTGACAGGTAAAAAATCAAAGACATCCAACAATTGCCGCCTAAATCCTAAACTGAGGGTTTCATCGACCTCATCAATAACTACCTTTTTAATGTGTTTAAATTGTACATAACCACTTGAAACCAAGTCAAGAATGCGACCAGGTGTTCCCACCAAGATGTCCAACCCTTGCAACACCATTTTGGCTTGTGTATTCATATTCGCGCCCCCATACACACCGCATACAACCACATTCATGTGTGTCGTCAACTTCTCTGCTTCGCTCACCACTTGTGTGACCAATTCCCTTGTAGGCACAATGATTAAAATCTGTGGGTGAGGATCTTTTGAAAATTTCCACATGCAGAGACACGGTAGCAAATAGGCCAAGGTCTTACCTGTTCCCGTTTGCGCAATTCCAATGGTATCCTTCCCGGACATCATCACGCTGAAACCTGCGGCTTGAATGGTGGTGGGCGTATGATACCCTAAATCATCCAAGGCAGTCCAAAGAGGTTTCTTCAAAGATAGGTCACGAAATGTCATAGAAACTGTTTTGCGCAAAGCTAAGTAGAGATTGTCGAATGCCTTGTATTTATTTTGAATAAAAGATCTTTTGCCAATGAATTCGCAACGCAGCTCAAGCAAAAAACCCACATCGCTAACGCGACATGGGTGCTTATTCTGAAGCCGCAGTTTGAGAAATGAAACTTTTACAAGGAATCGGAGGGGTTAAATTAAGAGGAAAGCTCGATCAAAAAAAATTGATTAGGGAGCGTTCATCCTTTTGAGATTTCATGGTTGAATTGATTTGTGTTTGGTGCGTTAACGGTGTATATTTACACCAATAAATTACGTATTATGAAAAGACAAAGTATTTCGTTTACAGAGCCAAATGACGAATGGCTTAAAAGTCAAATTGACAATAAAGAATATTCAAGTAAGAGTGAATTGGTTAATGATTTAATTCGTCAGGCCAGAAATCAGCAACAGCAAATAGACCTCATTCGACTGAAGTTAGACCGAGCTGAAAAATCAGGATTTACAACAGATTCTAAATCAGAAATTTTGAAGCAATCGAAAAGTTTGCTAAATGGGTAAATTTAGGTTAAGCAATGTTGCAAAGGAAGATTTGATACGAATTCATCAATACGGTGTTCATCAATTTGGCGTAAAACAAGCAGACAAATACTTTGATTCATTCTTTGTTCAATTTGAACTGATTGCAAAAAATCCCCTCGCTTTCGAATCTGTTGATTTTATTAAACCCGGATATCGACGATGTATAAGCGGTGTGGATAGTATATACTTTAGGATAAATGAGGGTGGTGTTGAAATAATGACAATTATTGGGAGACAAGACCTTAATCAGTGGTAAAAATTTTAGCCTTATCAAATCGTTCTTTTTAAGATTAACCACTTAGAGGTAACTCACAAAAAAGCCCCAAACCTAATACGAATAGCGTTTTTAGTCGCTTGTCAAAAGAACTTTTGACCGCTTTAAAAACAAAAAACCCATTCCTTGAGGGAATGGGTTTTTGCTTGTGACCTCTAGGGTCGATAAATCTAACTTTTATGAGGACTTGGAGGGGGTGAAGGAATGGGTTGATTAATCTGACGACGAATTTTCGAACTTCATCTTTTCAACCAAATCTTTGAAATACTTAGCACTCCAAATGGATAGTACTTTTTCGTCTTTGATGAATCTAATGACATCCTCTTTAACATTTGTAAAGGATACCGATTCAATTTGTTGATTTATTAATTCAAGGATCTGTTCGTTAGTGATGATTTCTGCATTCCAGTCTGTGGTGTCTTGGGCTCTGAGTAAGAAATGAGCTGCATCCAACGGAATACCTTTCTTTATGTACCACTCAAGGTCATACCAATCACGACCTTTTACTCGATTATTCCATTTTCGATAAAGAAGTGCATGCAATTTCCCGGCGAACAAACTAGGGAGTTTGAAACACCGCACATAAAAGGAAAATGGGCGAATCAATAGCTTTTCTTCTGTTTGAAAGCCTAATGGTGGATTCCGATCCACTTCAATTTTTATTTTGATGGGCTTATTAGATTTAACGCCTGTTTGCTTCAAAATATCTTCAAGTACCAATTCTTTCCAAATTGTTTCTGTTTTCAAAAAAGCCGACTCAATTGATGAACGTTTTGCTTTTTCCTTTTCGTTGATCCGAACCTTAATTCCTAAGGCCTCAAATTCAGTAAGAATTGCTGAAAAATAAGGCTCTAGTGTAAACCCTTCATCTGCTTTCAAAAGTGAAAAATCTAAGTCTTCAGAAAACCGATCTAGCCCGTAGAAAATACGAAGTGCTGTTCCTCCATAAAATGCTGCTTTTTCAAAAAAATCAGTTCGAGACAAGGCTGCCAAGGTGATTTCCTGCATGATTTCGCGCAGTGCATCCAAAATCTCATCTTCATTTTTGGGCTTATATTCGGCAATCCATTCTTTAATCATAGTTCCTTGATAGTTGAAATGAGCATTTTTATACTATTTTTTTTCGGAGCGTCCTCAAGCCAAGTGCTCATCATTTCCAGATTTAATGTCCGTAATAACTGTTCATCTATACGAAGATCCTCTAATAAAAAGACTCGGGTTTGTTTGATGCTCCTGAGATTAATCATTGGTGTGAGTACGATTTTATCACAAATGGCCTTTTCGGGCGAAGCAAGAAGTACGAGTTGATTTTTTGACAATTCTACACATTTAATACCAAATGAGTAATATGGTGAAGGAAGATGTTGATACCCAAATCTTCCAATTGATGTCTTGATTTTTTTAGTTGTTTTGATCGTAACAGAACTTATTTCATACGTTCGTTCGGGAATAGCCCCCCAATAGGATAAGGCCGCTTCTAAAGATACATAGCTTGGGCCATGGAGATGATTAGCGATAAGAAAAGATGTAGGTATCGTTATTCCCGTCTCTGGACCTGGCAAATATAATCCCCTTCTTAACGAAACAAGTTCACCATGCTGGATCAATTCGCTAATTTTATCATTTGGGCGTTTGTATTCACTGAGGACTTCCAGAAGGACATGCCTCGAGATAGGCGCATTGCTATACTCTTTTATAAGTCTTGAAAAGTCCAAGTTGTTATATTTTTATACAATAATCGGATATTTTCCGATTATATGCAATTTTTTTGACATTTATTTACAAGAAAACGCTTCATATCCAATCGAAACTAAGAAATTTAATAGACTGAATAATCGGTGAAATTCATGTAATAAAGGTGAAAAACACTTAAAATAAATCTTAATACGTGAAAAATACTTAATTACTAACTGACGAAAGTTCTAACTTTTCATTTCCCCCATCAAACTCAATAAAATCAAGGGATTCAGACTTCTAATGCACTCAAAGTCTCCGCTTTGGGTTTAGCCATAAAAAAGCCCCAAACCGAGTAGGAATAGGGCTTTTGCTTTGCTCGTGACCTTGTCAGGATTACGCTGACGCGTTTTCCGCGTTGGGAGATACATAACAAGCTAAAACCCAAAACTACTTCGTAGTTTATGTTTTTTGTTTTTAGTCGCTTGTCAAAACACCTTTTGACCGCTTTAAAAACAAAAAACCCATTCCTTGAGGGAATGGGTTTTTGCTTGTGACCTTGTCAGGATTCAAACCTGAAACCTCCTGAGCCGTAATCAGGTGCGCTATTCAGTTGCGCCACAAGGCCATTTTATTTTGCAAAGATAAAACATATTGCCCTTTTTACAAGTTCAAAAATGATTTACTTATTTTTACCTTGCATTTTCGTATTCGTCAAAATCAAATTAAAGTTACATGCGCTACAACCTCTCGGAAATTAATGACCTCATCAGAAACCGAAGAACCATCTATCCAGAGCAATTTTCGGATCGCAAGGTACACCAAGAACAAATCGAATTGATCTTACAAAATGCGCAATGGGCACCTACACATGGCAACACACAACCTTGGCGGTTTCAAGTTTTTATGGACAACGGCAGAGATACCCTCAGTCAATTCCTCGGTAAGACCTATTTAGAATTGACACCTAAAGACAAACAAGACCCAGCCAAACTGGCAAAACTCATCCGTCGCCCTTCATACGCAAGCGCTGTGATCGCCATTGTTATGCACAGAAACGAAGCAGAAAAAATCCCCGAAATCGAAGAAGTTGAAGCCGTTGCCTGTGCCGTTCAAAACATGCACCTAACCTGCACCGCTTATGGACTCGGTGGATTTTGGGCAACGCCAAAACTCATCTATTCAGAACAAATGAATCGTTTTCTAAACTTAAACCCCAAAGACAAATGCCTCGGTCTTTTCTACATCGGGTACCCTTCGATCGAATGGCCAAATTCACATCGAATTCCTTTGGAGTATCACACAAAATGGATTCATGAATAAAATAAAAATAGGATTTATTTTAGGGGCTTTTTTGTTTTTCGCTCAAACCTATGCGCAATTAGGAGACAATAAATTCCCCTCCTACTTCGGCATTCAAGTTAAAACGCTATTTCCATCCTCTTTTATTGCAAATCCAAATACAATCCTGGAAAAAGAGGGTCTTTCAGCCACCCTTCATCAAAAAATAGGATATTCCTTTGGAGCCACCGTCCGTGCGGGTCTTACAGAATTCATCTCCTTGGAAACAGGAATCAACTATACGCAACGCTTTTTCGACATCTCCGGTTCCATTGCAGATTCAAACGTTTTTATAAACAACCAAATGGGTTTTATCCAATATGACATCCCCATTAATGCGTTGATTTATATAAAAATGACAAAAAAATGGTACGCAAATGCTTCACTCGGTTTTGCTGCGGGATTTAAACCCACTAGCATTGCTACTACGAACAACCTAAACGGCTCTCAGTTTTTCTACAATACCGGGGTGGTACAGAAAAAATTTAGCCTCGACCTTAACGGTAACTTTGGATTAGAATACCGATCAAAGAAAGCGGGGGTCTATTATGTTGGAACCTCGGTACGATTGCCCCTCAAACCGCTTTTCGTGTATGTCGCAACCTACAAAAACCAAGGATACAAAGTGACACAGTACGGCGATGTTGCTGGAGGTTACCTAAGTGTTGATTTCAAGTACTTTTTTCACACTACGCGGGCGCGTGATCTTCCACAACGACCGATTGAATAATTAGGGCGTACAAATCACGGTGTCATACCATGGAGAATACCCAACCCATACGCCTAATGCTCCTCCAGAGATGTTTGTAGGTACATTGATAGGGGTAGCGAAAGGACTTCCTGCAGAAAACACTTGGTTGATTTTTTTATCAAAAAACTGAAATTCTTTTTTTCCCATTTTCGACAGTCTATACACAATGGTATCTCCAAGGTGGTAGTACCCTGCATCGGGTGAACTTGCCATGGCTGAATCCATGAAAGACATGGGATTGTAAGCCGTAAATTCGAAACTCAATCCATTAAAAAACTGATCATTGAAGTAAGGACCAAAGGGTTTCGTAAAAGCCCCTTGATTCAAATATTTTGCTTCCCACATGTATCCATCATCGTAATTCGGATTGTCATTGATAAACCCATACAAATACCCAATATTGGCATTGTTAGGTTCAGGTTTCCAATTCAGGTAAGCAAGAGATGTAGGATTTTCAATGGTCGTCGAGGAAGTATAGGTTTTTCCTTCATAAACCACAGTTAGCGAATAGGTTTTGCCGACTTGTCCAAAGATATTTGGATCAAAGGAAGTAAACGCACACAGGTGCAGTTGCTGCAATTGAGCAATGGGCATTCCAAAAATAGCTTCCGCATAGGCTTCTGTGCCCGGAGGAAGGTTATCGGTACATATTTGGATCAGCTGTACGGTTGTTGTACCATCGGAAACCGTTACGGTCGCATTGGAAACAAAACTTGAGAGATAAGCTGATAAATCTGTCGGTGAATAGATGTTTTGGGAAGTAGAAAGCAATATGACGGGCGGTTCTCCGGTGCGAATGCTTCCGTCTACCACAAGCTGCTTCTCATATCCTGGAATGTCAATTTTTACTTCTTTCGTACAAGAAAAAAGCACTAAAACACTTAGTAAAATGGTAAAATACTTCATATTAAAATTCAAAATTCCAAGTAACGCTCGGGATAATTGGGAACAGCGACACTTGTTTTACGGTTAATTTAAAATCTCCACTCAACAAATTTCCATCGCTATCCACAAAAAGGAAAAACGGGTTCGCCCTATTGTAGACATTGTACACAGAGATGGCGATGTTGTTTCTTAATTTTTTCTTGACTTGAATTACCTTTTGGGTCGCTGGATCCGTACGCTCCTTATAGGCTTTGTCATACCATGTAGCTGAAATATCCAATCGGTGGTATGGCGCCATACGGGTGGAATTTCTTGCTCCGTAGTTATACAATAGGTTTTGGTCTTGAACATACCACGACGTTGGTAAGGTAAGGGTGTTCCCCGTCGCATAAATAAAAGATCCTGACAAGGACCAATGGTCACTGAGGGTGTACATCCCAACTACGGTTAGGTCATGTCTTCGGTCGTATTTGGCAGGATAGACTTTCCCTCCATTCAAATCCGGGAATTTCCTTTCTGTTTTCGCCCATGTATAACCTATCCAACCGGTAAATTTACCAACGGATTTCTTGAAGAAGAACTCAATTCCATACGCCCAACCTTGACCGAAAACCAATAAATTATCTGTATTGTCACTCACATTGTCGCTTGGCAACGCGCCTTCTTTAAATTCGATCATGTTTTTCATCCCTTTGTAGTAAATCTCCACGGAAGCTTCGTATTTATCATCGAAAAAGTTCTGAAAATACCCTAAAGAAGCTTGGAAACCTTTTTGGGGTTTTGCAATGTCTGTTGTGGGATACCAAATGTCTGTTGGCAAAGAAACGGCACTTAAGCTCGTCAAATGCACAAATTGGTAGTTGTACGCAAAGCCCCCTTTGATGGAGTTATGCACACCGGTCAACCAACGAAAAGAAACACGCGGTTCTAAACCATGGTAAAACTTGATTAAATCTCCTCTCCCGTATTGAATGCTTGTGTCAGGTTTACTGATGTCACCTTTGATGTACCTCGTGAAAGGACCAACGTGTTGGAACAAGGTATAACGCAAACCTGCATTGATTCGAAAGCGGTCGTTCAAGTCAAATTCATCCATCAAATAGATGGCTTCTTCATGGGAAAACAATTTTTGGGCATTCCCAGTGTTGAACACAACGGTATCTTGTGAAGCAGAAACACTTGAAGGGGTGAAGATGTGATACACGTAATTTACGCCCCACTTGATGCGATGCTTCGTGTTCGGATAATAGGAGAAATCTACTTTGGTGCCATAATCTTGTATCCCTGACAGGAATTCAATCTTGAATTCATCTTGTTTAGATCCAAATTTGAATTTGTAATCTGAAAAGGTTGAGGTAACGTTCATGAAGATTTTGCTATTGAAAACATGGTTCCATCGAAAGGCTGCAATGCCATTTCCCCAAGGCATGTCTGCGCTGAATCCTCCGTCTCTGTCTGCAAAAGTAAAGACATCTTTTCCGTAATACCCACTTAAAAATATGCGATCTTTCTCTCCTAACTTGTAATTCAATTTTGCATTTAAATCATAGAAATAGTAACCAGAACCTGCAAATGGGGAACTGTCAGGAATGAATGCTTTAGCCAAGACATCAATGTAGGTTCTTCTTCCCGATACAATGAAACTTCCTTTGTCTTTTTTCAGGGGTCCTTCAATCGTCAACCGCGAAGAAATGATTCCAAGCCCTCCTTTCACACCAAAACGTTTGTTGTTGCCTTCGTTCATGTTCACTTCCAACACGGAGGACAACCTTCCGCCATAATTTGCGGGCATTCCTCCTTTAATGAGGTTTACGCTTTTTACGGCATCGGAATTAAACACGGAAAAGAAACCAAACAAATGCGCTGCATTGTAAACCACACCTTCATCTAACAAAACCAGGTTTTGGTCAGGGCCTCCACCTCGAACGTAAAACCCTTGCCCACCTTCAGACACAGAAGAAACACCTGGCAATAACTGAATGGTTTTAATGACATCTACCTCGCCCATAAAAGCAGGAAGCTTCTTGATTTGCTCAATGTCCAACTCCATTTGTCCCAATTTCGCAGAATTCACATTGTCCCCACGCTTTCCATTCACCACCACCTCTTCGATGAGTTTTTCACCGTCTTTGATTCCTAATTCAACGTTAAGACTAACATCCTTCGAAC
>Ga0209087_1000075_pt1 | contig 57929 bp, 40 predicted proteins | sample S_130805_EF_Meta_FD_187321 | JGI IMG/M metagenome (GOLD analysis project Ga0209087, IMG submission 187321) | Freshwater microbial communities from Lake Simoncouche, Canada to study carbon cycling - S_130805_EF_MetaG (SPAdes) (version 2) | ecosystem: Environmental > Aquatic > Freshwater > Lake ... | reverse complement strand
ACGTATGATCCTCCCGCAGGGTTAAATACAACCACTTATTATCAGGTAATAATCACGAGTACCTTAAACGGAGTTTCCTGTAATGCAATCTCCAATCCGGTTACGGTAAACGTGAATTCAGTCACAGCTCAGACGGTTGCATCAAATCAAACGATTTGTCCAAACGGCGATCCTGTGCCATTTACCGTGACCACACCCTCCTCGTTTGGCGGGACTGCTTCGTATCAATGGTTTGTTTCAACCAGTTCACCAAATACTGGATTTTCACCTATCAATGGAGAAACTACTTCAGCCTACGATGTCCCTCCCGGTCTAGTCATTACAAGTTACTACCAAGTCATAACTACAAGTACATTGAATGGCATTACTTGTTCGGCCACCTCTAATACGCTTACAGTTACTGTTTCAACTGCACCCGTAGTTCAAAACGTGAATCAAACCATCTGTAGTGGAACGGCTTTTACAGTAAGTCCTATCAATGGTGGAGGAAATTCAATTCCGGTAGGTACGAGCTATACATGGACCGTGAACAATAATCCAAATGTCTCAGGTCAAAGTGCGCAAAATTCTGGTCAGAATGCAATTTCACAAACGCTTACGAACAACACGAATACGGCTCAAACAATCATTTACACGGTAATCCCTACCGCAGGAGTATGCTCAGGAAATCCGTTTAGCGTGAACGTTCTGATCAACCCAACACCCGTTCTAACCGTTTCTGCCAACCAAACAATTTGTGGGGGGCAAACAACCTTAGCATCTGCCTATACCAATTCGGTTGGTGGAGGAAACTTTACGTATTCATTGAATTCACCGGGTTCAGTTCCAGGTACAGTTACGGGCTATGCCACGAGTGCAAATGGACAAGTGCCTGTATCCACGATCAATAATTCCGGGGTGAATCCATACACATTAAATTATACAATTACACCGACGGCAAATGGTTGTTCGGGTGCTACAGGAGTGTATTCCATCACCGTAAATCCATCGCCAACCACTGCTTTTTCATCTGCCAACCAGTCGATTTGTACAGGTCAAAACACGGTCGCTGTCAACCTGAATAGTTCAACGCCAGGTGTTACATTTAGCTGGAACGTACAAGGAGCAATCCCTCCTGGATTAGTTAATTTTAATCCGATTACAGGAACGTCAACCATCCCTGTTTATACGAATTTAACAAACAATACCTCTGCACCCATAACGGTGACAATTGTCGCACAAGCAACCACTTCAGGTCCTGCCCAATGTCCAGGAACCAATGCAACGTATACGATTACGATAAAACCTTCTCCAATTGCGACCTCTAATTTTGTAAGCAATGACACGGTTTGTAGCGGACAGAATATTCAACTGAATTTAAGTTCAACCACTGCGGCTACAAACTTTACTTGGACAGCAAACAACGGCGCAGGTGTATCTGGGGGGCAGAATTCTGTAGCACCCTCTTTAAGTATTAACCAAGGGCTTACCAATAATTCTCCAATGGTTGGAAATGTTACCTATACCATTACCCCAACCTCTGCAAATTGTCCAGGCGCACCGATTACGGTTTTGGCCTATGTTAATCCTGTTGCGACCGTTGGACCTTTTAATCCGATAGTTGTATGTCCTGGGACAACAATCACACCTCCGAATTTCGTATCTGTTCCAGCCGGGTCGGTTTTTGCATGGTCCAACACGAATGCTTCGATAGGCATCGGTTTATCAAGTACTGGTCAATTATCACCATGGACAGCTCCCTCGAATACAAACAACAATACCCCAGGAACCATTACAGGAACGGTAACGGTTACTCCAACCTTTAACGGATGTCCAGGAACGCCTTCGAGTTTTGCAGTAACCATTAATCCTACGCCTACGATTACAAATAATTCATTGTCGCAAACAATTTGTTCTGGTACACCAACAACGAATGTATCGTGGACACCTTCGAGTGCAGGAACTACATTTAATTGGACAGGTACCTCAAGTTCACCGAATATTACGGGTTTCACCGCTTCGGGATCTTCAGATTTACCACCAATGACGATCACAAACAGTGGCAATACGATAGGAACCGTCAGTTACGTTGTTACCCCTGTTAGAAATGGATGTTCAGGTACGGCAGTTACTTATACAATCACAGTAAATCCAACACCAATTTTAACCTTGTCAGCGAATCAGACCTTGTGTGGTGGGGTAGCAACCTCCATAAGTTCATTTACAAATTCGGTTGGTGGAGGAAACTTTACGTATTCATTGAATTCACCGGGTTCAGTTCCAGGTACAGTTACGGGCTATGCCACGAGTGCAAATGGACAAGTTCCTGTATCAACGATCAATAATTCCGGGGTGAATCCATACACATTAAATTATACAATTACACCGACGGCAAATGGTTGTTCGGGTGCTACAGGGGTGTATTCCATCACCGTAAATCCTGCCCCCGTCGTTACCTTTTCGCCAGCAAATCAAGTCATTTGCAGTGGTACAAATTCAGCCTTGGTTACCTTGGCTTCGACTACGCCAAATGTTACGTTTTCTTGGCAATCATCCATCCCTGTTCCCATTGCGAATGTGAATCCTGCTTCAGGAAATGGAAACATCCCTTCTTTTACAAATGTCACCAATGCAGCCAGTACGATTCAAACCATACAATTTACAGCCACCGCCTCAACTACAGGAACCGTTTGTATAGGTCCTGCAGCCAATTATACCATCTCTGTCATTCCCATTCCAGTTGCAAATCCAATTAACAACGCAACGTATTGTAACGGGATAGCCGTACCGCAAACCAACTTAACGTCCAATGTCCCGAATACGACTTTTAGCTGGAACATGGCTCCAAGCATTGGATTGTCACCACCTAACAATACCACCGCTACCATTCCTGGATACAACGCATCCATTGCAGGTAATGTTCCTGTGACCTCAACGGTAACGGTCACGCCTTCAGCTACGACAGGAGGTACAACCTGTCAAGGGGCTGCATTGAATTATACGGTAACAGTAAACCCCATTCCAAACATTAGCGCCATGCAAAACCAGGTGCTTTGCGCAGGAAATTCAAGCACAGCTGTAAATCTTTCAGGGAATGTGGCCGGAACCGTTTATGGTTGGACCAACAACAATACAAACACTGGACTCGGTGCAACGGGAAACAATGTCGTTCAATCCTTTGTGGCGTCAAATGCAACCAACGCGCCTACCCAGAGCATTGTAACGGTGACACCGACCTTTACAAACAATGGGGTAGCTTGTATTGGGGTAAATGGCACTTTTAACATTACAGTGAACCCTGTACCGGTAGTGAATGCGGTTCAAAACCAACAAACTTGTTCTGGAAATGCAGTGGCGGTTAATTTTGGTTCAGCTTCCAACATCGCGGGAACGGTTTACAATTGGACCAATTCCAATGCGAGCATCGGATTGGGTGGCCAAGGTCTTGGGAACATCGCTTTTAACGCTACCAACAACACCAATGCAGCAATTGTTGGGAATCTGGTTGTTACACCAAGTTATGCCAACGCAGGGGTTTCATGTCCGGGACCGGTTGGAAATTTCACAATCACTGTACTTCCTACGCCCGTAGCGAATCCACTTCAAAGTCAAACCTTTTGTGCTGGTACCAATTCTTTGCCTTTTACCTTTGGTTCAAACCAAGTAGGAACGGTGTTTAATTGGACGAATTCGAATGCAACCATCGGTTTGGCGGCAAATGGTTCAGGGAACATTGCCGCGTTTCAGGGGGTAAACGCTACGAATGCACCAATAACCAGTTTACTAACCGTAACCCCATCCTTAACTACGAATGCCCAAGCATGCCCGGGTGCGAGTGTAGCCACCAACATTACGGTGAATCCTAATCCGGTCATGACTGCTCCGGTTTCACAATCGTATTGTCAAGGTTCAAATGTGAGTTACTCATTCAATTCCAACATCGCAAATGGTGTAACCTATACATGGACGAATAGCAATCCCTCCATCGGATTGGCCGCTTCAGGAACCGGTAATATCGCTTTTGTGGCGCAAAATGGAACGAGCAATTCCCTTACGGGTACCATAACCGTAACGCCAACCTACCTTTCAAACGGTGTAAGTTGTACGGGAATCGTACAAACGTTCACCATCCAAGTCATTCCGTCTCCAACGGTAGATGTTGTACAAAATCTTACCTTGTGTAATGGAAGTCAATCCAATGTAGTTTCTTTTACCAGCCCTGTTGCGAATACTACTTTTTCTTGGACAAATGCCAATGCAAATATTGGATTGGCGGTGAGTGGAAATGGTTCGATTCCAATCTTTACCGCAGCGAATGCAAGCAGTGTTAACGTTCTTTCATCGCTTGTATCTGTGACCGCTACTGTGGTGGTGAATGGCGTAACCTGCAGTGGGACCCCTTTAAATTTCAACATCAATGTAAATCCGAATACGACGATCAATCCTGTGTCAAATGTGACCTTGTGCAACGGCGCCAGCAGTTCGCTGATATCATTTGGAGGTTCGGGAAATGCTTATGCTTGGACAAATTCAAATACAGGAATAGGTTTAGGTGCAAGTGGAAGTACCAATGTTGCCAGTTTTAATGCAATGAATCCAGGGAATGCGGCAATATCCGGAACGGTTACGGTTACCTCTCAATATACGGGTGGGGGAATCACCTGTAATGGTGCAGCGACGAATTTTACCATTACCATAAATCCAACGCCTAATGTCACAGCGCCTTCCAATGTTGTGATTTGCAACGGAGCCACGGTGAATTCCATTCCTTTCGTTGGTACTGCCACGCAATACAATTGGACGAATTCAACCCCAGGAATCGGTTTAGCTGCATCGGGAACGGGGAATATTCCTTCGTTTACAGCGATTAACGTGACCCCAAATCCCATTGTTGCTACGCTGAATGTGACTCCGAATTTCATTAACAACAATGTGACATGTTCTGGAACGGTCCAAACGTTTACCATTACAGTGAATCCTGCGCCAGCCGTAAGCTTCAGCATCCCTAACCAAACCATTTGTTCAGGTGCCAGTTCTACAGCGGTAAACATCACGTCACCCACACCAAATGCGGTCATTACATGGAATGCCACCACTGTACCTGCTTCCATTTCTGGGGTCAATACCGTAACGGGAAATGCGACCATGCCTACCTTTACCTTGATCAACAACAGTCCTACCGCGCAAGTCATTCAGTTCACGGCAAATGCGAATACGGCAGGGGCACTAAGCTGTCCTGGGGGAGGTGTTTCATACACGATAACGGTTAATCCAACCCCGGCAGTAGCAGCGCCAAACAATCAAGTTTTGTGTGCGGGTTCTCCAACCACCGCGATACAGTTTACGGGAAATGCCAACGTCTTCAATTGGTCGAACAACACCACCTCCATTGGCTTGAATGCATCAGGGGCTGGGAACATTGCCATCTTCAATGCGCTTAACAATGGCCTAACCCCAGTAACATCAACCGTAACGGTTACCCCACAATTTTTAAACAACAATGTTGGATGTAATGGTACTGCGGTTGTATTTACCATTACTGTAAACCCGATTCCAATTACCAATCCGTTATCGAATCTAACTTTTTGCAATGGCACCAACTCGAGTTTGGTTACTTTAAGTGGAAATGGTACAACATACGCCTGGACGAACAGCAACCAAAACATCGGACTTGGTGCTTTAGGGAATGGAAACGTCCCTGTTTTTCCAGCACAAAACAATGGTGCTGTTCCAATCATTGGAAACATTTCCGTAACACCGACCTTTACCAACGCTGGGGTTTCATGTCCTGGTGCTGCGACACCATTTACCATCACGGTAAATCCAACGCCTACTGTGAATCCAATTCAAAACCAAGTGGTATGTAACAATACGGCCACAGCCGCTGTTCAGTTTTCAGGATCAGGTACTTCTTACAATTGGTCCAATACGCAAACGAACATTGGGTTAGGGGCATCTGCAGTAGGTAACATTGCTTCCTTTACCGCTGTGAATGCCAGCAATGCAAATCCATTGATTGGTACCATCAGTGTTACTCCGGTTTTTACAAACAATTCCGTTGCTTGCCAAGGATCGCCGCAGAACTTCACCATCACTGTAAATCCTACCCCAACGTTATCTGCACCTCAAAACCAAGTTGTATGCAATGGCGCATCTACCAGTCAAGTTGTTTTCTCAGGTACGGGAACACAATACAATTGGACGAATAATACCACAAGCATAGGATTGGCGGCGTCATCAAGCGGTACCATCAACAGTTTTACGGCGGCAAATGCGACGGTAAATTCGGTGGTCGCACAAGTTTCTGTAATACCCATCTTCAGTGGAGGGAACCTATTGTGTCAGGGTACACCACAGAACTTCACCATTACGGTGAATCCTTCCCCATCTGCCGTGCAGCCGCAAAATCAAGTAGTGTGTAATGGTGCTACGGTAGCGGCCATTAATTTTACAGGAACGGCGACTTCTTATAATTGGACCAACAATACTCCGGGCATAGGGTTGGGTGCTTCAGCTTCAGGAAACATTGCTGCTTTCAATGCGGTGAACAATACAAGCAATCCCATCACAGCTACCATTACCGTTCAACCAATTTTCAACGGTGCGAATCTGAATTGTCCAGGTGTATCGCAGACGTTTACAATTACCGTCAATCCCACCCCAACCATGGGAGTAATTGGAAACCAAGTAGTCTGTAATGGTACTTCTACCAATCCCATCAATTTTACAGGAACTGCATCAAATTATGCTTGGGTGAATAATACGCCAGGAATAGGATTGGCAGCGAATGGCAACGGTGACATAGCAGCTTTTTCGGGCACCAATGCAAGCAATGCAGCAGCACTCGTTGGAAGTATTACCATAACCCCACAATTTGTCAATGCAGGAATTACCTGCGCTGGCGCTACACAAGTGATGACCATCACAGTGAACCCTACACCGATTGTAACGCCAACCCAAGACCTTACTTTCTGTAATGGGGCATCGACCACAACGGTGTCATTTACAGGCACGGCTACGAATTATGGATGGGTATCGAACAATCCGGGAATTGGTTCATCCGCCAATGGGAATGGTAACCTTGGGTCTTTTGTGGCAGGAAATGGAGGCATTCAACCCGTTAGTGCAACCATCACGGTAACACCAACTTTTACTGCAAATGGGGTGAGTTGTGCTGGCGTAAACGATGTTTTTGTAATCAACGTCAATCCAACCCCTACCTTAAATCCACTGGCCAATCAGGTTTTGTGTAATGGAAGCGCAACCTCGAATGTGAACTTTACGGGTTCAGTAGCTGGTACAGTTTACAATTGGACGAACAATACAACTTCCATCGGTTTGGGCGCAAGTGGGAATGCCAATATTCCAGCTTTTAATGCCATCAACAATTCAGCGAATCCGGTCATCGCGCAAGTCAATGTAGTTCCTTCTTTCAGCAATAACAATGTAACTTGTGTAGGGACCGCTCAGAATTTCACAATCACCGTAAACCCAACCCCAACGGTTAATTTTAGCATACTAAATCAAACCATTTGTTCGCAAAACATTTCAAGTTCGGTAACCATTACTTCGCCAACCAATGGCGCCAACATCTCTTGGTCAGCCCCGAATGTTCCTGCGACGATTACTGGATTTAATACCAACAGTGGCGCTTCAACCATTCCTGCATTCACCTTGACAAACAGCAGCGCGGTACCTCAAACCATTCAGATTTTAGCCAGTGCAACGACTCCAGGGAATGTGGCATGTCCAGGAGGAGGGACGGCTTATACAATCACAGTGAACCCGACGCCGGTTGTTAGTTTACCTGTAAACCAAGTTGTGTGTCACAATGCCAATACTTCAGCTGTCAATTTTACTGGAACAGGAACTTCATACCAGTGGGCAAATAGCAATGTTTCCATCGGATTACTCGCATCCGGTAATGGCAACATTCCTTCCTTCGTGGCAACAAATCCTTCAAGTTCCGTGATCTCAACGGCCACAGTAACCGTAACCCCACAATACCTAAACAATGCGGTAAATTGTACGGGACAAGTGCAAAGTTTTACCATTACGATAAATCCAATACCTACCGTAAGCTCCATCTCCAATTCTACTTTCTGTAACGGGGTAAATGCGACATTGGTGACCATCAATGGTACAGGTACCAGTTATGCGTGGACGAACAATAACCAGGCAATTGGATTGGCGAGTTCTGGATCTGGAAACATCGCACCGTTCCCGGCGACGAATGCCACTTCAACGCCTTTGAATGCCACCATCGGAATCATTCCATCCTTCACAAATGCAGGGGTTACCTGCGCTGGGTCTAATGCAAACTTTACGATTACGGTAAATCCAACACCGACCGTTAACAATGTAAATCCGCAGGTGATTTGTCACAATACAAACACGAGTGCTATCGTATTTGGTGGTACTGGAACTGCCTACAATTGGACGAACAATACATTGGGTATAGGGATTTTAGGAAATGGTTCGGGGAACATTCCATCCTTTACGGGGATTAACAATAGCAACCAAACCCCTGTGATTGCGACCATAACAGTCACCCCGGAGTTTACCAACAACGCAGTTACATGTCCAGGGGCATCAGGGAATTTCACCATTACCATCAACCCAATTCCTGTTGCCAATGCACCTGCAAGTCAAACACTTTGCAACGGCACAAGTACGAGTCAGGTCACATTTACGGGCACAGGTACTTCTTACAATTGGACAAACAGCATTGCGACCATAGGCATTGGGGCCACGGGAACTGGGAATATTAATTCTTTTGTAGCGATCAACAACGCAATTAATCCAATAACGGCACAGCTTGCGGTAACACCAATCTTTACGGGGAATGGGGTTGCATGTGCTGGGATTGCGCAGAACTTTGGTATTACGATAAATCCTACACCTACGGTAATTCTCCCACCGAACCAGGTTGTCTGTAATACACAATTAACAAATCCAGTAAATTTCTCCGGGAATGGAACCTCTTACACTTGGACGAACAATACACCATCGATTGGATTGGCGACAACCAGCACGGGGAACATCGCTGCATTCAGTGCCACCAATGCATCCCAAGTACCTGTGACAGCCACGATCAGTGTAATGCCTAACTATGCAGGGGGTAATGCCAGTTGTCCGGGAGTGGCTCAAAACTTTACGATTACAGTAAATCCGACACCGGTTGTCAATCCGTTAAATAGCCAAATACTTTGTAACAACACATCCACTCAACCCATTGTATTTTCAGGTACGGCAAGCAATTACAGTTGGGCAAACAACACCGCGGCCATAGGTTTGTTGGCTTCGGGATCAGGAAACATAGCGGCTTTTACAGCGCTTAACGCGAGCAATGCGGCACCATTGGTAGCAACCTTAACCGTCACACCACAATATGTAAATGCAGGATTGACTTGTGCGGGATCCACAACCCAAATGACTTTTACCATCAATCCAACCCCAATCGTTAATGCCATTTCCAATCTTACGGTTTGTAATGGTTCGAATACACCTGTCGTGAATTTTGCAGGTACAGGAACTACCTATAATTGGACCAATAGCAACCCAAACATAGGTTTACCACCTTCTGGAACAGCGAATGCATTGGCATCTTTCCCAGCCGTGAATCCAAGTGTGCAACCAGTGAATGCTACCATAACCGTAACCCCACAATTCACGGCGAATGGCTTAACCTGTCAAGGAACGAATACCACATTTACATTGACGGTGAATCCAACACCGAATGTGTCCGCACCGAACAATCAAACCGTATGTAATGGTTCACAAACATCACAGGTGACTTTCGCAGGAACGGTGCCGAATACCATTTACAATTGGACGAATAGCATACCAACGGTGGGTATCAACGCAACAGGTTCTGGAAACATCGCCCCGTTTGCAGCAGTAAACAATTCGAACGCACCCATTTTCGCGCAGGTCACGATAACCCCTCAATTTATTTTGAATTCTGTAAGTTGCGGTGGAACGCCTCAAAGCTTTACCATTCAAGTAAATCCTACGCCCACAGCAAACAATCCTGGCAGTCAATATGTCTGTGCGGGTAGCAATAGCAACAACATTGTACTAACCGGAACAGCGACTACGTATCAGTGGACAGCGGCAAGCACTGCTACAGGGATACCACCGAATGGAAACAATGTCATTGCGCCTTTCTTATCACAGAACAATACCAACGCGCCGATTTCTTCCTTGGTGTCGGTAACCCCAATTTTTTCCCAAGGAATATCATGTCCAGGCGCGATTCAAACCTTCAACTTTTATGTAATTCCGATTCCTTCCGTTGCTCCTATAAATAATCAAAGTTATTGTCACCAAACTGCGGTTCCAGCGGCAGTGATTAATGGTACTGGTACTTCTTACAATTGGACCAATAGCAATCCAAACATTGGACTTGTGAGCAATGGCGCCAATACAGTTAATGGTTTCAATGCTACCAATCCGTCCATGGTTCCAGGTGCGGCACCTCTGGTGGGCAACATTGCGATTACACCCATTTATTCGTTTCAAGGTCAAAGTTGCAATGGACCTGTTTCGACGTACAGCATCACTGTGAATCCACTTCCTCATGTAAATGCCATGATTGACACGGTCATTTGTAACCATGGCGTGATGGCAACGAACATCGGGACCAACATCCCATCCACCATAAGTTGGTATGCAACACAAAACCTTAACGTAAACGGGGAGTTAACGACCACACAAACCTCAAATTTCATAAACGATTCATTAACGAATATATCAAATACGCCACAAACGGTTACCTATACGATTACACCTACCTCCTTAAACGGATGTGTTGGACCTGATTCCATCTTAAATGTTCAAATACAGCCTGATGTGGTGTTGACAATGCCAACGAATTTGGAGATTTGCAGTGGATCTGGAGTAAATTCAATACTAGGCGCAAACATTCCTTCCAATTTCCAATGGTTTGTGACCATTAACAATCCAAATGTGACAGGAGAATCCTTGTTAACGAACAATGGTGCGGTCATCAATGATATTTTGGTGAACACCTCTAACGTAAATCAAGTGGTGGTATATGCTGTTACTCCCGTTTCAATACAAGGAGGATGTACAGGTACAACCCAAACCGTCACCGTGATTGTTAAACCTCCATTGGCCTTATTGAACCAAGATACATTGACCATTTGTAGCAACGATTTCGTGAATTTAACACTTGTAGCGAATACAAATGTGACCTTTAACTGGTATGCAGACCCAACGGCTACTGTATTGAACGAAACCACCAACATTACGACCTCGGGCCTCATTAATGACCAATTGGTTAATACTACAGGGACAGTGCAAACGGTTGATTACCACGTCATCGGAACTTCTATTGCCAATGGTTGCTCAAGTCCTGTGATCCCAATTACTGTATTTGTTAACCCAATTCCAGTCATTACTCCGGTTCAAGATTTGAATCTTTGCAGGAATTCATGGAGTCCTCAAGTGTTGTTTACGGGGAATGCTCCTGGTACCGTATATGCTTGGAATGCGATAGGCGGAAATGTTGGTTTGCCTTCCACCAATGGCGTAGATTCGTTGTATGCTTTCTTGGCATTGAATGCAGGTTTTGCACCTATTGTAACAACGGTGAATGTCACCCCTACATTTACAAACAACAGTGTTTCTTGTGTTGGCGCACAGGATCAGTTTACCATTACTGTGAACCCAGAACCTTCGCTTTTTGCACTCAATAACCTAACCCTGTGCGAAGGAACTTCATCCGGTGTGATTGCTTTCAGCGGGCCGATCGGAGGGACTACCTTCAATTGGTCAAATTCCAATGCGTCAATTGGCTTAGGGTCTGTGGGAACGGGTGATATCCCTTCATTTATTCCAACAAACAATACGTCCAATCCGATACAGTCCAATGTTGTTGTAACGCCTGCTTTTGTGAATGGAAATGCCATTTGTTTTGGCCAAGCCCAAAACTTCAATATTGTAGTAAATCCAGCACCAAATGTATTGAACCAAGACATCCAAATCTGTCCGGGAGAAAATACCAACATCAATCTTACCTCAGATTTGCCGAGTACATTTAATTGGTATGCTACGCCCAATGCGTTTGTGTACAATGAAACTTCCAACCCTTTACAAACAACCAATAGCATTCAAGACAATTTGGTGCAAACGGGTACGGTTGCTCAGGTGGTTCAATACCATGTCGTCCCAACATCAATACAGTACGGATGTCAAGGCCCTGATTCAATCATCAATGTCACCGTAAATCCTTGGCCAGTCGTAGCCTTTGCAGGAATGAATCCTCCGTATTGTGACTTGACACCGATTTCATTTCAAAACAATTCGGTAGGTATTTTAGATTACGTTTGGGATTTTGGGGATGGATTGACATCCTATTTGGACAATCCTACGCACCAATTCCCGGCGGTTGGAACCTATAATGTAACATTAACGGCGACGAATCCAGTAACTGGTTGTGTAGACAGCATCATGCAACCCATTTACATAGCTCCATCTCCCAATGCAAGTTTCAGTTACTCGGATTCCATTGGCTGTGGTCTATTAAATGTAATTTATACGGCACAGACGTATAATGCTTCTTGGAATTATCTCTGGAATTTTGGGAATGGACAGAGTACCACCCAAGTTGGACAAGTAGGCTATCAGTTCACTGAACAGGGTTGTTATGACATTACTTTGACAGTTACCAATCCACAGGGATGTGTGGTCACCGAGACATACTTCGACGTAGCTTGTGTATATGAATCGCCGATTGCGCTCTTTTCAGCGGATCCAATGGAAGTAAGCTCGTTGAATCCCTTGGTTGAATTCACCAACAATTCTCAATATGCATCTTCATACGAATGGGATTTCGGTGATGGCACCTATGGATATTCTCAAGACCAAACCCATATGTTCCCGCCTTTTGCTGGCGATTATTTGGTTTCCTTAACCGCAATCAATGAAGTGGGATGTGCCGATACTGCTTTGGTAAGCATACATGTGAATGAGGATTTAATTTATTATGTACCTAATTCGTTTACACCGAATGACGATGAAGAAAACCAAGAGTTTAAACCCATTCTATCGCAGGGGTACAAACAAGGGAGTTATCGTTTAAGAATCTTTAATCGATGGGGCGAATTGATTTTTGAATCCAAAGACCAAGAGGTTGGTTGGGATGGTTCCTATGGTCCGAACAGCATCAACTGTGAAATAGGTACCTATACCTGGGTGCTTAATTTTCAAGTTCTTCAATCCCAGGAAGATAAGGAGATTGTGGGTCATGTGAATTTGATTCGTTGATTTCTAAATCTTTTGCCACAGAAAGCCTAAGTCATCTTTACGAAAAATTAGAACTTGTTCTATTTTTTGGCAAAACACCTCGATATAATTTGATTTTTAGTAGGTTATTGTTTTGCTAATAAATATCTTCGCACTTAAATTTTGTGGCATAAAAGACGTATTTATTGGGTCTCAAAGTTTATAAAGATTAAGTGAATTGGTAACCATTTCTGCTTTTTTCTCTTTTAGTTTGAGTGAAAAATGAAGTAATAAAAAGGGTGAGGCCGGTTGTTTTATTGGTCAGTGCGCTTGTTTGATATTTGTGTTCTTATGAAAGTTGTTTTTACGTTTGTTGTCTTATTGTTCCTATCTACTCTTTTTTCCCAAAATTATACGTTCAAAAGCAAGGGGCAGTTGATGTTTTATGACTATCAGGCTTCAAAGTTTTGCATCATTGAAGACAGTACCCATCGCATCTTGATTGATTTGTCTACCAACCGCATGGAGAAAAGGCCATTGCATTTGGATTCTCAAATTCATTTTTCTGATTTGCTTTCTAATTACAAGGTGTTGACGGAAAAAGGTGCGGATGTGTACTTCGTAGACAAAGGCTGCGGTTATGTTTTGCTGTTGAGAAACGATTCCATCGTACGAATTGATAAGTCTTTTCATCACCAAAACCAATACAACGCTTCTTATTTCTTGTATAAAAATGCACCCCATGCATTTGGGGGGTATGGGTTTTTTAATTTCAAAGATTATATGTTGAGGTATGATCATAACTTGTGTCAATGGTTCATGCAAACCCGCCTAACGAATTATTCCTGTTCTGATCGGAATCCTTACATGGTTTGTAAAAACAAATACTACGGTGTTTCTGGAAAAATTGTGACCGATGGTGAATCCAACTACTTTTTCGAAAACTTAATTTGTTATAATTTTTCAACGCAACAATGGAAAAACCTAGGCGAAATTGATCCCAGTGCTTTTCCAAAAAAGGAAAAGATTGAAATCGCACACAAGAACCTGTTGGTATCGCTACATAAGCTGTACCTCTATGATTTCCAGAAAAACGAAGTGGAGATTTTTGATTTAAAAAATATACCATCGCTTAAGGATGTGTACATCGAAAATGGTCGGGTTATCATGAAACGTTCCATTACACGTGTTGTTCAATATGAAACCCTTATTTCAAGCATGCCACTGGGAGTATTCAAATCCAAATACCTGATCTCAAAGAAAGCAATCATAGCGCCTGATCCAAATTTTAAATTGTTGCTGCTGATGTCATTGTTGATTTTAGGGACCCTTTTGGTTGTATTTTTTGAGTATCGAAGAAGACGTTCCGGCAAAGAAAAAAGGATTCAAACAAATGGCAAAATATCCAAATCAACCCAAAAACTTTTGACGCTTTGGTTAACCAAGGATGATTTAAGTTTGGAATATTCTCAGCTCAATGACTTAGTGAATGAGGACAGTCCAAGTGTGGATGCAATTAAGAAGCGAAGAGAAAATCTTTTGGATTTGTTTAAATATGAAATCTCATTAAAATGTAATTTGGCCCCTAATGATGTTTTTACAACAACCCAACATATAAACGACAAGAGAATGAAGGTCATTATCCTTAATCCAGTGGTTAAAATAATGGTAGATAAAGGGGAGTTCTCCTAAATACCCTAAATTATTGCGCTTGATTCAACCACTTGGTTACTTTTGCAAACCAATACACGATCTATGAAAAATTTACTGTTCATTTTGTTTTTACTTCCTTGTTTCTTAAGCGTCGCACAAACCCAATCATTCGACGATATGTCCGATGTCATTTCTTACATGGATGGAAAAAAATTCTACAATGCTGAAAATGAAATGTTAATCAGTTACCAATATCTTTCCAACTACAACACCTATGGCATCCATGTTAAAAACGCGAGTGGGGCAACTTTTGATTTTATCAATGTGGACGTATCAACCTATGGTTCGTTTGCAGACCTTTTCGGAATGAGTCCCGAGACAGGGTCGAATTTCGGATTTAGATTGTACAAAGGAAAGCTCATTGTGGGCAGAGGAGAGCCGGGTGAACAAACTTTTTATTTGAAATAGCTTAAGCACCTGGGTTTTTATATGTCACCAAAGAAATACTTACCTAAAAGTAAGTGGATTTTAATTTGTTTCAGCTTGCTGTTGTTGTGCAATTGTCAACATAAACCCGACTATGTAAATGGCATTGGAACCCTTACCTATTTTTCTGACAAAAGTAAGTCCTATGAGGCTCAGGTTAAAGAGATAGGGGAAGAAGTTTGGCGGTTTACCCAAGCCCATCCCGAAGCGAAATCTTTGCAATTGATCCTGTGGGATGAGTGCAAAAATAAACAAGGCGAAAAAGTACAAGTTGAAACAAGAATCAAGTGCTCCAGAAAGGAATTAAAGACGTTCGCAACGTATAAAAATGCCACCACGTTTAACGATATTTGTTACGAATGGGGGGTGAAAATCGTGGAATGGAATCCTTGTGATTCCCGTTTTTGATAGCAAATTTGCCTTAAATCACCATGTCATTTCCGCACCTGAAATGAACTTCAGGACATGACTTCTTTCCATGCAATCCACAAGGGCGACAAGGAAGGTCTGGTACTTCTTTAATCTCCGAGTCGTCAGATAGAGGACCAAAGCCGAATTCAGGTAGGGTAGAACAGTAAAAAACAGTTACAGGGGCATTTACAGCGGAGGCGAAGTGCATGGGGCCTGAATCATTGACATAGTTTCTTTTGGCCAGTTTCATTAGCGCAATGGACTCCATGATTTTCAATTTTCCGGCAACGTTAAGCACTTTGGGGTTTTTGCTTTTCTTGCGGATTTCTTCACACAGTTCATGGTCGTTTGGTCCCCCAATCAAATATACATACCCGTCTAATTTCCCAATCAGCTTAACCCACTTCTTTACGGGGAGTTGTTTGGTGGCCCATATCGATGCGGGTGCGAGACAATCATAAGGTTTGTGGGCATATTTCTCTATGGCCTTGAAATCTTCCGGTGTAGGAACCACCAGTGGTTTTGCCTTCTCGTGTATGTCAAAATGGGTGAGTAAGGATAGGTTGCGGTCGACCTCATGGATTCCGTAACCAATGTGATGAGGAAATGCAAAATGATAGTTCCACGACAAGGGGTTTTTTTTGAAACCAATCTTGCATTTTGCACCGCTCATTGCTGTGATGATTCCGGAGGATAAAAATCGATGGAGGTTAATCACGACGTCATATTTCTCTTTTCGGATTTCCGAAACGACTTGTTTGATGGATTTGCGTTTATGTTTTTTGTCGAATGAAATAACGTTTCGTATGTTGGGATGATTAGCCAATAAACCTTCATTTCCCTTTTTGACCAAGTAGTCAATCGTACATGAGGGAAATTTTTTCTGGATGGCAATGGCCATAGGGGTAGCCAAAATAACATCCCCAATGTAGGCCGTCTGAATGACGAGGATTTTTGACTGATTATCGAATAACTGTGACATTGCCTCGCTTTATGATTTCTTTTCCACTGGCATCATGAAATTCCAAGATGTAGATGTAGATGTCGTTAGGTACCCATTCGTTCTTCGGACCAAAACGCCCATCCCATCCAGCACTGTAATCTGTCGTTTCGTATATCACATTGCTCCAACGGTTCATTATGGTCATTTTGAAGTCATTGGGATCGATGTTCGTGGCCACAGGCTTAAACACATTGTTGATGCCTTCAGGGTAAAAAGCATTGGGAACGTAAATGATGGGTTCATAAACCAAACATATTTCATTCGACTTGCTGATTTCTTGAAAGCCATATGGATTCAAGATTTCGTGGGCTTCTACATAGTAACAGATTTCTCCAGGAAAACTCCCCGTGTCCACACTGTCTTGAATTCCCAGTTGAGCAGGGGGCGCAATCCCAACCAAAACGGAAATCCCACTGGGTTCCAAGCGATATATTTCATAATGATCTACGCCATTTTCATACCCTGAATAAGGTGTCCATGTGATGTAGTTGATTTGGATTTCTTCATCAGCTATACCTGAAACAAGCATGGTGGTGGCTTCATTGGAAGGCGCACCAACATTTCCGCATGTGTCAATGAATTTTGATCGATAGGTGTAGGTTTGGTCTTGAACTTGTACATCTGAATCGGTGAAATACGCGAAGTTATTCGTTACCATCGCGGTACCGATGTTTGCAAAATTTCCAGCGGTTATTTTACGTTCAATTTGAACTTGACTGATTCCGGCATTTTCGTCAACATACACTTTTAAATCAATCTTATCATTGTTTACGGTAGCCACGCTCAAGTAATGAAAGTTGGGATTTCCGGGTAATGGAACCGTAAAAACAAAGGGATTGGAATACACGGAGCTTCCATTGCTCAGTTGCGCTTGGATATAAAAAGTATAATTGTTCCCCCCTAAAACATTCACCGAAGTAGATAAGGATGGACTGCTTCCCATGGAAACCATCTGGTTGTTTTCAAAGGAATAAACGATGTAATTTGTTACCGTATGACCCCCATACGAAGTCCATTGTAAGTCGATGCTCTGGTCACATGGATTCAATCCTCCATTCAGCAAGACGGTTTTGTTCAAAGGTGCCTTACCAGAAGTTTGATAGGTAACGGGAACGGAAGTGGTAAAACAAGAATCAAAGGCAGCGACAGAATAGGTGAATGGACCAGGTCCTTGTGGGTTGTAAACATAGGTGGTGTTGGCAATCCCCCAAACCGTATCTAGTTCATACAAGAGGTTGTTTGCATCGAAGGTGTAGACGACATACCCATAGGTATCTGATTGGCTGTTCTGGTTCCAAGTGAGGGTTACCGCATTCCCATTGAATGGATCGAATCCTACGCCGAGAATCGTTGGGATAACGGGGGTTAACATGTCGTCAAATTGATCGGTTGGGACATTAGATGTAAACACACAGCCATTCCACGGAAATTGAATTTGATACCCAATCATTCCATTGCAAATACGAACCGTGTCTTTGTATTGATTTGTAGTATAAGGCACACTGTCAATCCATTGCAATGCACCACCGTTGTATTGTCTGAAGATTTGGAAATAGGTATTGCTAAGTGTGCCATTGTTTAGGGGTGAATTCCATTGAAGTACCGCAGTTCCGTTGTTTGGGTTGGTAAGTTGTAGGATGATAGGTCTAAGGGTATCACTGAATTTTATAATGTTTCCATTGCATCCAGAAACCACGCCGATGTAAAAATGTTGATTGGCTTGCGCTTGGGGAAGGGTGTAAGACGTTGTGGCAATGTTGTTAATGGATGTTATCAATCCGTTTTCGAGTGAATAAAGGTTGTACGATAAAAAGGTACTCAATGGATTTGCTACTTGGTTCCAGTTTAGGGAATAATTCCCATTGGAAAATGTGATGCATTCTAATGCTGTTGCTTGGATGATGCCAGGGGTTTTTACATTGATTTGTATGGTCGCATAGGATACCTTGGGTACTTGACACATGTTGTCTTGAGCCTTGAACACAAAGAAATAGGGTGTAATTTCCGAGGCGATGCCAAAGGGATTTAACACGTGGTCACAGGTGGTTTGCCAGGTAAAGGGCACATTGGCTTGGTTGACTCCAGTGGATGGCAGTCCAGACGTAAAGGCACATGGAGCGATGTCGCAACCCGTGCTTGCCGTGAAATTCGTACCGAACATGGGTCCGGATGCCGTCAAGGTAACCGATTGTGGATTGCCATTTTGTAGAAAACCATTGTCGGTGGCCAAAACATTGAAATTGATTAAATCCCCCGCATCGATTGTTGTTGTAAAAGATCCACCTGCAAACGGTGCGGTAAATTGAGGTGCGTTGTTTGGTTGGCAGGGAACGATGGCCAATTGCATTTCTCGTTCAACCTTTGCTATCAATACGCCTTGACGAAAGGAAGATACTTGAATTTTCACGACGTAATTTCCTTGAAGGGTAGAAGTGAAGGTGAGTTCTCCGTTTTGTGCATTTAATTGTGCGGGGATGCTACCAGGACTTATGGCGGCCGTAGGAGTAGGAGAGAGGTAGGAAAAACCAGGATCAAAGGGTACGGGTGCAGGGTTGATTGGGGGATTGTAGCTTCCTGCTGGAAAGTTATTCATGGGGGTAACAAATTCGATGAACAAGGAATCTAAATCTGGGTCGACTGCGTTCATGTTATAGACAAAAGGATCGCCAACACAGCTTGTGAAATAGGGGGCTTGTAAAAATTGCGGGGAATTGTCAACGCATCCGGCATTTTGATTTGCAAAATACATCGTTGCAGCCAAGGTCATCCCGTACGTAGAGGGATTGTTGAGATTGGTTATTGCGTTGGATCGTGCGTAGTTTTCGTAGGTGAAAATCCATCCTTGTGTCGGTGGCGTGCCTGCCAATTGTATTTCATTGGAACGGTATAGGACTTTTTCGTTGGCGCCGATGCCATTTCCACCATTCGATCCCGATCCACAATCCAAAGGTTGGGGGGCACCTGCAACGGTTGTACAAGTTGGAGAGATGTCTGTTCGGCTGATGAAATTAACGACAATGTTGGTAAGGGAAGGATGGTTCCAAACCCTTAGGTTTTCAGATACCGTATTGATTTCTGCACCGTTGCAATCGCGATAAAAAACGAGCTCAAAGATGTATCCACCGTTTCCACCGCATTTCCAGGTGATTTCACCGCCCATCACGTGAGAAGCGTGCGCCTGAAAAGCCGCAAGAAAACAAATGGTAAATAAGATTTTTCGAAACATCACGTGCGCGAACGTTGTAAAGTATAAAAAATTGTAACGCCCTTCCTCAAATTAAGTTGCTATCCTGCGGTAACTATAAGCATTTGATCCCAATCCAAATGTTGTTTTGCCGTTTCCAAAATTTCTTCAGGGGAAATGGTAAGTATCGTTTGTAAGGAAGTGTCAAGAAAGGCATAGTCGAGGTCGTTGATTTCCACCGAGGAAAACAATCCCATCATGGCGAAAGGACCGTCTGCGGATTGAAGTATTTGTCCCAAAAGGTAATTTTTCACCAAGGATAGTTCTGCTTCAGAAATGGGTTCCGATTGCAATTTTTCAATTTCAAGGCGGGTTTGTACCAAAGTGTCCTCCATAAACTCTTTTCCTACCTCGGTTGCAATGACGAAATGTACCCCATGCAAATTTTCGGAAACATAGCTCCCAATTCCGTAGGTATAGCCTTTGTCTTCCCGAATGTTACTCATTAAGCGACTTCCAAAATAATCTCCAAGGATGGTATTTACCACCATCATTTTATGGTAATCTGGGTGTTTTCTGTCAAACAGCATTTTTCCAATGCGCAGACCCACTTGTACGGCTCCGTTTTTCTCAATGTGAATGGATCCTGATTTAGGAGCGGGGAAACTTGGCAGATTTGTATTCACCTTGTTTTCCCATCTGTCGAAGGTGCCAACCATTTTGGATAGCTCGTCATCCGTTAGGTTACCTACAAACGTAATCCTTCGCAGTCCAATTTTGTAATGATTTTCATAAAAATCAACAATGTCTTGTCGCTCAATATGGTCATAGTCTTCTGGGAATGAAATCACACCGTAGGGAGTGCCGGCAAACAGGTTTTCTTGAAAAGCACGTTGGGAAAGCACGCTCACTTTTTCCATCCTCACTTTTAATTTCTCTTTCCGATCTTTGAGTAAATGTGTTAATTCGGAAGCTGGAAAGGAGGCATTGTACAGACAATTTTCTATGAGGGTCACAAGTTCGCAAATGGATTCATTCAGTCCATAGATGTTGAGAACAGAAAATTCGGCGTTCAAATTTGAATCGAAGAATCCGCCTAAATCGTCCATTTTGTCATGAATTTCTGCCATGGTATGTTCGGAGGTTCCTGCCAACATCAAGCCTGCGGTTACCGATGCGATGACTGGGTTATGGTAAATGGCGCCTGCGTGGAAAAGCAATTCCAACCGCACCGCTTCACTTGTAGGGTTTTGCATTGCGTAAAATGGAATCCCTGATTTGGTGGTCAACTTCGCTGGGGAAATAAACTCAATTTTTTCAGTTACCTGAACTTCTGGGGCGTGACTTCTTTCCATTATTTCACAAGGGGTTTAATAAACATTCTCGTACAGTTTTCGCGTCTAAAGATTTGCTGGGCAGTGTTTCGTAAATGTTCAGAATCAATGGCATTGTAGATTTCACTTTCTTCGTTTATCCCATTGGCATCCCCTAATAATTCGAAAAAGGAAAGGTTCATGGCACGGTTCAGCAGTCCTTGTTCTTGGAATGCACGCGAAGTTTTCATTTTCATTTTCAAACGTATCAAATCGTCGTTATGAATGCGTTGTGTCTTAAATTCTTCGAGTACTTCCCACAGTGCGGTTTCCATGGATTCAAATGAAGTCCCGGGAAGCAATTTGCCCGAAATCACAAAAAGACCGTGGTCCATAGACCCGAGGATATACGCGTTGATTTCATGCACCAAGCGTAGTTCTTTCTTCAGTTTTAGGTAAAGCTTTCCTGTTTTGTCTTTGCCCACTTCGTCTGAGAGCATGTCGGCGAAATAATACCCTTCCGATTTTCTTTCTTCCATTTTGAAAGCATAGTAAAAGGCTTCTGCAGGTACATCTCGTTCCAAGGTAAGTGTGCGGAATTCTTCTTGTTTGGGTTCTTGGGGTAACAAACGCGCTGCTTTTACCTTGCCGGGAATATCACCATACCACTTTTGAACAAGGTCTTCAATCTGTTGGTTTTCAAAATTCCCTGCGATGGTAAGTATCGCATTGCCAGGGTGGTAATGTTTCTCAAAAAAGCTTCGAACCTCTTCCATCTTGGCATTTTCGATGTGAGAAATATCCTTTCCGATGGTCGCCCATTGGTAGGGATGAACTTTGTAGGCCAAAGGCCTTAATTCCAACCAAACATCTCCATAAGGTTGGTTTAAGTACCGTTGTTTAAATTCTTCAATTACAACACTTCTTTGGGTCTCAAGGCTTTTATCTGAAAACGCAAGTGACAACATTCGGTCACTTTCTAACCACAAAGCTGTCTCCAGATTTTTGGCAGGAAGCACATCAAAATAATTGGTGATGTCGTTGCTGGTAAATGCGTTGCTGTTTCCACCTGCACGTTGCAATGGACCGTCAAAATCAGGTATGTTGACCGACCCACCAAACATTAGGTGCTCAAATAGGTGAGCGAAACCTGTTTGGCTGGGAGATTCATCTCTTGCGCCGACATCGAACAAGGTATTGACAACAGCCATGGGCGTTGTTTTGTCCTGGTGGAAGATTACTTTTAACCCATTCTCCAATTGGAAGCGATGAAAATGTATCATAATTTTTTAAAATGTTAGGTGGCCGATGTTCGCCAAAATGTCTTTGTATTCTCGGATGATTTCCTGAAGAATTTCTGCTGCAGGCTTAATTTCTTTGATTTCTGCAGAAACTTGTCCCACCTCCAATTCTCCCTGCACCAAATCTCCTTCGAACATCCCTTTTTTCGCACGTCCTCGCCCGAGCAGTTGGGTCAGTTCCTCCACAGTTCCATGCTTTTTGTAAAGGGATTCTATTTTCTCAGAAAATGGATTGTTCAGAAGCCTTACCGGGGTTAACTCCTTTAAGGTCAATTTGGTGTCACCTTCTTGGGCGTTTAGGATTTTGTTTTTGAATGCGATATGGGCGGAGGATTCGGGGGTAGCAATGAACCTGCTTCCAATTTGCACACCTTCGGCACCGAGGACCCTAGCAGCCAACATGGCTTTACCACTGGCGATACCTCCTGCGGCGATGACGGGAATTTCTACGGCTTTTGCGACTGAAGGAATTAAACACATTGTCGTGGTTTCTTCTCTTCCATTGTGACCGCCGGCTTCAAATCCTTCGGCTACGATGGCATCTACACCTGCATCTTGGGCTTTTAATGCGAATTTAGAAGAGGAAACTACATGCACTACCGTGATTCCATGGGATTTCAATTTGGCTGTATGCGTTTTTGGATTTCCAGCGGAGGTAAATACAATGGGTACCTGCTGTTCAATGATGGTGTTGATGTGTTCCTCAATGTTGGGATACAGCAATGGAAGGTTCACTCCGAAAGGAAGCGATGTATTGGCTTTGCATTGTTGAATCTGATGCAATAACTCATTCGGATACATGGATCCAGATCCAATCAAACCAAGACCTCCAGCATTGGATACAGCAGAGGCTAATTCCCATCCTGAGCACCAAATCATTCCTCCTTGAACAATGGGGTACTTAATTCCGAAAAGTGCTGTGATTCTATTCATTATGTATTGAAAATGGTCAGGGTAAAATTACGAAAATGATTAAAGGCAATGTTTATCTTATCGAGAGAATCAAAAAATATAGGATTTTGTGTAATTTTAAGACGATGAAGCACGTATTATTTCTTCTTTTTGCCCTCCTCGTGGGTGGGTTTTATGCCCAGAAAAAAGGGAAATTGACACAAATGCCGAACCCTACTTCTCAAGTTTTCTTTGAAAACAAAGGGCAATGGCCCGAAGAGGTTCTTTTTAAATCCGAAACGGAAGGTGGGAAAATTTGGGTGTTAAAGCACAAATTGATTTACCATCAACAAGACCTTAGCGCAATGAACCATTCCCATGGTCATGAGGAGAAGCCGGAAAATTTGAAATTGAAGGAATCTTTGGTGCATGTGAATTTTGTAAATGCAACCGGTCCGAGTGAAATTCTAACTGAAAACAAAACCTCCTTCTACCACAATTATCTACTGGGAAAGGATTCTACCAAATGGGGAAAGGAATGCCATGGCTACGAAAGGGTTGTGTTAAAAAACATGTATCCTTCCGTTGATCTTGCTTTTGAGAAACGTCAAGGACCCCACAAATATGAATTTATTGTGCGACCGAACGGGAAGGTTTCTGACATAGCAATGGAGTATGCAGGTCAGCAGAAGATAACTGTTTTGAGGAATGGGAATCTTAAAATCACCACGGATTTAGGCCATATTACAGAAAACGCCCCCTATGCTTATCAAATCGTTGACGGTGTAAAGACAAAAGTTCAGTCAAAGTTTGTTTTGAAAGACAACAAAGTGTATTTTGAAACGGGGTCCTACAATCCCTTCCTTGAACTTATCATTGATCCTGTTTTGGTTTTTGCAACCTACAACGGGGCCTTTTCAGACAATTTTGGTATGACGGCGACCTATTCCAGCAATGGAAGTGCTTTTTCCGCGGGAACTGTATTTGGTAATAATTTTCCAATGCCTGCAGCCGGTACCTATGACCCCAATTCAAATTTTATCGCGCTTCAAGGAAATTACGGAATTACAGATGTGTTTATCGTGAAATACAATCCCACGGGTACCAACATGCTTTGGAGTACCTTCCTTGGGGGTGGAAACATGGTTCAAGGAACGGAAACGGCACACAGTTTAATTTGCGATTCTGCGGACAACATCTGCATTTTTGGCGCTACCTCGAGCATCGATTTCCCCACGACAGCAGGTGCCATTCAACCCAACCATGCAGGAGGTGTCAGTGGTGCAGACTTTTTGTTCAATGGGGTATATTTTACCGCACAAGGCACAGATTTGTATGTCTCCAAAGTCAGTGCAAATGGACAAAATTTATTGGCTTCTACGTATGTTGGCGGAAGCGCAAACGATGGTGTGAATTATAAAATTGCATCCCTGCCTTATAACAACGCACTGTTATATGATTCCTTAACTTCCAACTATGGCGACCAGTTTCGGGGTGAAATCATGATAGATAAATTTGGCAATGTTTTGATTGCTTCGTGTACCCGATCTGCCAATTTTCCGACGATGAATCCTTTTCAAAACAACAATGCAGGTGGGCAAGATGGGGTAGTTTTTAGAATGAATCCCAATTTTACGGCGTTGCAATTTTCATCGTATTACGGAGGCTCACAAAACGATGCTTGCTATTCCGTGAAAGTGGATACCAATGCCAACATTTTCTTTTGCGGAGGAACGTCATCCTCAAATTTATCCGGTACCGTGGGTGGATTAATGGGCAGTTACCAAGGGGGGAAATCCGATGGTTTTGTTATTCGATTGAATCCATCTGGAAATGCCATTACCGCTGGGACGTATTTAGGGAGACAAAACTATGACCAAGCCTTCTTTGTTGAAGTAGACAGAACGAACAACGTATTTGTCCTGGGACAATCTGTAGGAGGGATTTTTCCCATTTGGAATGCCCCTTATTACAACCCAAATTCCAGTCAGTTTGTCATTAAATTAACCAATAACCTAAGTGTGAACCAAGCTTCCGGAACCATTGGAAATGGCAGCTCCCAAATTAACATTTCCCCTTCGGCTTTTTTGGTTGACATCTGTGGAAACATCTACGTTTCGGGATGGGGCGCGAACATCCTTCAAAATGTGCCCATTTCAGGCATGCCAATCAGCGCCAATGCCTTTCAACCCAACAGCACGGGATTCGATTTTTATTTGATGGTTATTGAACATGACTTTAACAGTTTGCTCTATGCAACCTACATGGGTGGGCCCGTTTCACATGAACATGTTGACGGAGGCACAAGTCGCTTTGACAAAAACGGTGTCGTATACCAATCGGTTTGTGGGGGATGTGGGGGTAACAGTGATTTCCCAACCACCCCAGGTGCATGGTCCAGTTCGAACAACAGCAGCAATTGCAATAACCTTTTGTTCAAGTTTGATTTCCAGTTGATCCCTACCGCTCAATTTTTCATTAGCCAATCGGTGGGTTGCGAAGATTTTGAAGTTACGTTTAACAATTTTTCATCACAAAACGATAGCTATTTGTGGGATTTTGGGAACAATGTTACCTCAACCACGGTTTTCAGTCCAACCATTACCTATACTGAACCTGGCGTTTACAATGTTTATTTGTATGTTACGGACAGCGTTTGCGCCTTAACCGATAGTGCATTTACAACCATTACGGTGTATGATTCCATTCAGTTCAACTTGTTTGACACGCTAAGCCTTTGCTCTAACGCTCCGTACCTATTGACCTTGCAAACCTATGGTACGGGAACAGGATTTATTTGGTCCCAAAATGCAAATCTTTCCAATCCCATCAATGCCAATCCAAACGATTCAACGCTTATGTTAAACAGTGCAAATCCAGGATGGTATTATGTTTCCGTGACCAACGGATATTGCAATCGAAAGGACAGTGTTTTTGTGCAATTTGACATTCCCATAGTATCGAATTACCAACCTAGTCCAAACCAAGGATGCGCGCCACTTACCGTTCAGTTTAACAATTCGTCGACCTTGACCTCAAATTTTTATTGGAACCTTGGAAATGGACAAATAGATTCGGTGAATTTTGAACCATCGGTTACTTATTCCCAGCCAGGACAATACCAAACGCAATTGATTGTTTTCGATTCTGTATGCAATGCCGCTGATACCTTTGCGGTAACCATTACAGTGAGTGCTTCGGTGAGTTTTACCTTGCCGAATGCGATAACGCTTTGCTCAGATAGCTCATTTACCCTTGCGCCAAGTGGAATCACTGGTGGGGTGAATTCGTTTGTTTGGTCAAGCAATCCAAATTTTACAGACACCTTGAATGCGAGTACGCAAGATTCAAGTTTGTATTTCTTGTTGCCAAGTTCCGGGACTTATTACCTCCAAGTAAACAATGGACCCTGTAGTTTTCAGGATTCAGTTTCGTTGACCGTATTTACGGATGTGATCAGCATCAATGGACCTGACTCCGTTTGTTTGAATGTCCCCGTTGTATTCAATGCCGTCAATGCGAGTCAAGATCCATTTACCTATCAATGGTCGCCATCAAATGTCATCCAAGGTTCGTCCATACAATCTTCCGTTACCGTTACACCCCCTCAATCTCAGTACATTTACCTGGAAGCAACTTCTTCCAATGGTTGTGTGATTGAAGATTCATCGTATGTTATGGTTTCCTACATCAATCCTGCTTTGGTGGATGCAAGTGCCAATCCCATATTGATTGAGCCCAACGCACAAGTCAGTTTAAGCGTTCAACCGGGAGGATATCCAAGCTATGCATGGGTACCCGCAGCGCCTTGTGCGAACCCGACCAGCCAACAAACAACGGCTACTTTACAAAACACAACGATTTTTACGGTCTATGTTTCAGATGGGATTTGTACAGTAAGCGATACAGTGGAAGTGAAGGTGTACGAGATCATTTGCGACCTTCCGTATGTATATGTGCCCAATGCTTTTTCTCCGAATGGAGACCAAAACAATGACATTTTATACGTTCGAGGCTTGTTTGTAGAGAAATTGATTTTTAGGGTTTTTGACCGATGGGGCGAAATGGTTTTTGAGACAGAGGATGTCAACATCGGATGGGATGGCATTTACCAAGGAAAAAAACTGGATCCAGATGTATATGATTATTATTTGAAAGTAGTTTGCTACGGAGGATTAGAGAAAATAACAAAAGGGAACATTACATTAATGAAATAACATGAAAAAAATCATCACTGCGAAGTCAGAGAAATTCTTAGAAAAATACCTAAACAATGCCAGTCCAACGGGTTTTGAATCACCGGGTCAAACGATTTGGATGGATTACATTCGGCCGTATGTGGATGAATTCATTATCGACAATTACGGGTCTGTTGCTGGAATTCTAAATCCTGGCAAATCCTACAAGGTGGTGATTGAAGCACATGCGGATGAAATTTCCTGGTTTGTACATTACATTACCAAGGAAGGATTCATCTACCTAAGAAGAAATGGAGGTTCAGACCACATGATTGCACCTTCGAAACGTGTAAACATCCATACAGACAAAGGGATCGTTAGGGCTGTATTTGGTTGGCCAGCCATACACATGCGTCACACCAAGGAGGAAACCCCGAGCATGAAAAATATTTTTCTGGATTGCGGTTGTTCCAACAAAGAAGAAGTGGAAGCCCTGGGGATTCATGTGGGTTGTGTTGCTACTTTCGAGGATGAATTTATGGTATTGAACAAGAATCGTTACATCGGTCGCGCATTGGACAATCGGGTGGGAGGTTTTATGATTGCAGAGGTGGCGCGTTTACTTCAAGAAAATAAAGTAGCATTGCCTTTCAGTTTGTACATCGTAAATGCCGTTCAAGAAGAAGTCGGATTGAGGGGAGCCGAAATGATTGCCCAACGTATCAAACCGAATGTTGCCTTGGTAACCGATGTTTGTCACGATACAGGAACACCCATGGTAGATAAAATTGAAAACGGCGATCAAAAATCCGGAGAAGGACCTGTATTAACCTATGGTCCTGCGGTACAAAATAACTTTTTAAGACAAATCATAGCAACAGCCAATGAAAATAAGATTCCTTTTCAACGGGCTGCAGTTTCTCGGGCCACAGGAACTGATACGGATGCCTTTGCTTATTCAAACGAAGGGGTGACCAGTGCATTAATTTCCCTACCATTACGCTACATGCATACCACCGTGGAAATGGTTCGAAAGGAAGATGTGGAAAGCTGTATTCATTTGATTTACGAAACCTTAAAATCCATCAAGGAAGACCAAGATTTTAGGTATTTGAAGTAAACGGAAGGAACAGATTGATTTTGAGCGGTTTATTTCTTATTTTTGTTAATATAAATTTAACATTATGAAAATTAAACTCGCACTATACGTCCTTTTTGCCTTGATTAATTTCAACTTTCTCGCCCAACCTTGCAATATGTCGCTTAGCACCGGGGTAAACAATGCCATGGGTGGTGGACCCAATGGAACGATAAACCTAACGGTGAATGGTGGAACTGCGCCGTATTCTTTTATGTGGAGCAATGGAAGTACTACTCAAAACTTAAATATGCTTCCTCAGGGATGTTATACAGTTGTCGTGAATGACGCCGCAGGATGTCAAGCCATGGCTACAGCATGTGTAACGAATCTTGCGGGTCCAATACTTTATTCGAATTCCAATGTTGTAAGTTTCTATCAGGTAGTAAATGGCGGTTTCACGCCGCAATGGGTTTGTCAAAATGATACACTGTATAGCGATGGAGGGATAATGAAAATATATCTTGAATCAGGAGCCACCATGATAACAGGGGGCGGTATTGATACGATATATGCGAAAACTGGCGCAACGATTGTGATGAACGGAGGAATCCATCGGATTTACCATGAGCCAGGCGTAAATTTGGTAATGAATGGTGGAATTCCATATTTGTACCTTTGCCCGAGTTTGGTATTTAATTACAGTCAAGCGCCAGCAAATGGTTGTGTGCCAGTGCCGGTGTGTAATATAACTGCAACGGCTTCTGTAACCAATGTGAGTTGCGCTGGTATTGCTTCTGGTTCTGCAACGTTAACTGCGACGGGTGGAACAGCACCTTTCTCTTATGTGTGGTCACCGAATGCAGCGAACACACAAACCGCGAATAATTTGGTGGCAGGAACCTATACGGTAACCATAACCGATGCCAATGGCTGTACAGCAAATCAGTCCGTTACAATTACTGAACCTTCTTCCATCGCAATGAGTACGGCAATTACCAATATTCAATGTTTTGGTCAAAACGAAGGGGTTTCCATGGTTACAGCAAGTGGTGGAAATGCACCCTACAATCTAACGTACAGTGGCCCAATTAGCGGAAACCCACCTGGGAACGATATTCTTGTTTCGGGGGGCACTTTCAACATCAACAATTTAGCACCCGGATCTTATTCGGTCAACCTTACAGATGCGAATGGATGCGTTGTAACGCAAAACTTTACCATTACGCAACCATCCCAATTGACCGTTGCAACAAGTACAACCGATGAACTGTTGGGCTCAGATGGGACTTTTTCAGCAACGGTTTCAGGTGGCATGGCTCCATACAACATCAGTTGGACAGGCCCGGTCAATGCAAATCCTGTAGGAAATGAAATCCTGTCGTCCGGAGGTTCATACACTGCAAATAACCTTCCTTCAGGAACTTATAACATTACCATAACTGATGATAATGGTTGTACAGAATCAACATTGGTCACTGTGGGATCCCAAGTGGGTGTGGAAACATTGGATAAAAACAACGCATTCCGTCTATACCCAAATCCAACTGTAAATTTGTTGAATGTTCAAATGGGTGCAAACACCCTCGTATCTGAAGTCTACATCCTTTCAATGGAGGGACGCGTGGTATCGACTTTCATCATGGATGGAAATGAAATCAAAGTTATTGACGTAGCATCCCTTTCAAACGGACGTTATTTAGTACAATTTCTAGGAGAAAACGGAATGCATTGCGAAACGTTCGTGAAGCAATAAACTACCTAAAGATTTTCCAATCCGTCTTACCGAAGGCTCTTTTTAACATTAAAGGTGTCGTAAGGGTGGTTAAAACCCCCATGATGACGAGGATGGAAAAGACTTCTTGGTTGATTAATTTTTCGCGGTAGGCAATGTTGGCGATGACCAATTCCATGATTCCACGTGCGTTCAATCCAATTCCTAAGGTTAAAGAAGCTCTTTTACTGAGTCCGGCTAAGGTGCCTCCAAGGAATCCTCCTGAAATTTTAGACAGGTAAGAAACCGCAATGACAGCGAGGAGCAGCCCGATGTTGGCTATGGACGAAATGTTAAATTCCAATCCAATTCCGGCAAAAAAGATGGGAGCTAAGAAACCCATGGCCATGTTACTGGTCGTGGTTTCAATGGCTTTGAGGTTGTGTTTTCCAATAAGTGATTCACTGATAAGCATGGATGCAAAAAATGCCCCGACAATGAAGTGAAGTCCTAAATTCTCTGTCATCGTTGAAAACAATAGAACAAAGGCGAAAAACAAAGCGAACAAAGGCTCTTTTCCTTTCAGTAAGGAAACCAATTTGTCTAACGATTCTTGAATGTAATTCCCTTTTTTCAAAAGTTTCTTGATCAAAAAGTAAGCGACAGTTAGCAAGGTAATGAAGATGATCAGTTTCAGAAGTGAAAAAGAACCAGCCTTAAGAATGGAAATCGCTGACATGTCAGTGTTCTTCAAGGTCAACAAAACCCCTAAAATGGATAGCGCCAAAACATCATCGAAAATGGCTACCGAAATAATGCGTTGTCCGACTTCAGTTTTAATTTTCCCAAGATCCATCAAAATTCGTATGCTCACAGGAAGTGCCGTAATGGCAACACACAAGCCTATGAATACGGTGGTCATAATGTCTTGATTAAAAATATAACCCACGGCGATGCCTCCTCCAATTGGGATGAAAAATGCCATTAAAGAAATGATGATGTTACGACCTCGCATGGACTTCAAAATGTCGTCGATGTTGATTTCCAGTCCAGCCATAATTACCAAAAGAAAAACACCTAATTCTGAAATTACTTTGATGTCTTCGGTACGGTGAATTAAGTTGAAAAGGCTTGGACCTAGAAGGATTCCTGCGATGATTTCTCCAATCATGGCGGGCTGTTTAAAGCGTTCGAAGATTTCCCCAAAAATCCTCGCAGCCACCAATAAAATTAGTAGGTTGGTAAAGAACGGGAGTTCAAAATGGGGCTCTGTCATTCAGCGTCAAATGTAAAAAAAAACTAATTTTAAAAAGCGTAGCGCTCCGAATTAATTTCTAAACATTTTTCATTAATTAATGTTCATGAATTTCATTTAGCGAAGCCTCTTTTTTGGTCTTGTGAATTGTGCCAGGCTTGTGATTGGGCGCAGCATAAATCGTATAAAGTTTCATGGTTTCGACTTCATCCGTATTTTTTATGTTGTGCAAGGTACCTGCGGGTACTAAAATCACATCACCGGCTTGTATTGTTTGCGTTTTTCCGTTCATTTCACAAGTACCCGTTCCTTTTTCAAATCTGAAAAACTGATCGATTTCATTGTGGGTTTCTTTGCCAATTTCTTCGCCTGGAAGCAAGGACATTAACACCAATTGCATGTGTTCTCCTGTGAAAATTACCTTTCTGAAATTGTTGTTTTCTTGGGTGTCCTTTTCAATATTCGTGTGAAATCCATTCATTTTTTTTGTGGTTTTATTTTATGAGCAGCGTGGCTAATTTTTCATTCAATCGTGATCGCTTGAGGGGTTTGAGCGTTGCAGCGTTGTGCCCACCTCTGTATGTCTAATTTTTCCGCCGAGATATCCCGTTCTTGTAACCAGTCCAAAACCAACCAAAGCAAGGAACAAAATGACCATGGAAATCTTATTCGCGAAGGATGATTTTTTTAGGGTTAAGATTACCCCAAGTATCGAGGCAATGCCCGTGCAAATCAATGAAATCAAGGCAAACATTGCGAATTCCTCATGTGCTTCAATGGCATTTTCAGCAACGCCTTGAATGTTCTCAACGGTTTCTTCAGCCCCTTCTCCTGTAAGGTAAGCTACAACGGCCCCTAAGGCGGATAGGATTAAAACATGGTAAGCGGCTATTTTGGTTGCGCTGCTTTTTGTCCACATCCCATGTACCAAAACCAACGCGCCTAGGATGGATCCGAAAATGGGTAGATGTGTTATCAGTAAATGTATGTGCGCTTGGTCCATAATGTTTATTCTTTATTACAAAGGTCATTTAATCTCACAAAGTAACTATGACGCAGGTCATAAAAGCAAAAAAAATGATTGATTTACGATTTATTTAAGGTCTGTTATCAATGTACATTGAGATTTTTCTGTCCCTACCTCTTAAAGTGAAAGGCGATTCCCGACTGCGCATGTAACATGGCTGTCCAAGGTTTACCGGCGAGTGATTTTGTTTGGTTGATAACCGCTTCAGTATTGGGTGAAAAAAAGAATGGGGTATAACCGATTTCTATGAAAGGTGAAATTTGAAAGCGCTCGGTTGGCTTTATCCGATACCCCAATTTTAATCCAAGTTCTCCACCCATTCCAAAAGCTTTAGACCATGCCTCGTCATAGATGAAAGGCGTTCCGTCCTGTTTTCTCATGAGAAAACTTGAGCTGGCGCAAAGACTGAAATCAACATAAAGCGGTAGGCTACTTTCTGTATTTTCGTAATGTAAAACATAACCCATTTTCAAGAAATGTAGGTTCAATTTTAAGGTCGCATTTTCATTTTCTGCCAAGCTTCCAAAATATGCATAAGAAAGCGAATAGCCATGACTGAACGGTGTTGAGGATCCGTACGTTTTTGTTGCAGAAACCTTAAGTCCATTCGTGAACAAAGGTTGTTTTTCTGCCAGCCAAGGCCTGCTGAAATTATAGGTTTGAATCGCTTTGTCCCATTGGTTTGCAAAGAGATAGGTATAGGAAACCTCTGCTTTTATTTCTTGTGCAGCTGCTATATTCATAAAGAAAAGCATGGCAAGGAAGATGGTGAACTTTCTCATAAATCAAGGTCGTTTAGTAAATTGATCACCTCTCTGTATCCTGTTTCGATGGCTCCTTGAACGGTTTGGTGGTGACCACTTACGTTCATTGCCTCGCCTGCGAAATATAACTTTTTGTCCAATGATTTCGCTGCGACAGTTCTTGCGTCTCCCATGCCCATTGTACTGTAAGAATAAGCTCCCCTGATGAAAGGATGTGTGGTCCAATTTTGTACGTGGGAAGAAACAAAGGATGCGGTTGCTGCACCATTGTACATTAAATCCAATTCTTGAAGCAAGGCATTGGTGATGGCTACATCGCTGCCAAGTGACGTTAAGTACGAGGCTTGGTCTCCCATGACAAAGGCCAATAGCACATTGTCGTTTTGAATTTTTCCAATGTTGTCGTCGGCATACGCGGCACAAATGCTTCCTCCTATGAGGTTTTCATCGTAAAATTTCTGGTTGAATTTTAGAAACACTTTCATTCCAGCGTCCATTCCTATTTTCGAAAAAGCTTGCGTTTTTTCGGTAGGTAAGGTAGGAACAAACTGTATGTCGTTGGATTTAAGAACGGTGATGGGAACCGTGACAATGATTTTATTCGCTGTATAGGTGTTGTTGTTGCTGTCCTTGGCGACAAGGGTATTTTGAGAATAATCGATCTGGGTGATGGCGGTATTCAACAAGATTTTGTCGCTTACTTGACTTGCGATTTGCGTGTCTATTAAATCAAAGTAGGTTTCTTGAAATTTAAAATCTTCGTCTCCAGAAATCCAGTTTTCTTCTTCTTGAATTTTCCAATAGGCAGAAATATTCGACGCAGCGGCCCCAGAGTCTCCAGCAATGCCCTCAACAATGTATTTGTATTGATCGCCAAAACCTTCTTGGGTGGCAAAGTCTTTAAATGAAACGTCAGGGACATTGTCCTCTCTTTCAAACAACGCGGCTACATCATTCGGCAAGACGTCAACCCTTTGTCCATTGAACCAAAATTTTTCAGCGCTGTCGTCTAAGGTGATTTTTGTATTTGATTTTTTTGCGAGGTCGGCCATTAGGTTGTTCTTTCCGTGAAGCCACTGCGCGCCCAGGTCTATTGGGAAATTGGCAAATCCATTGAGTTTACCGAGTCTTCCTCCGTAGGTTGAACTTGCTTCTACGATTTGAAAATCTATGCCTTTAGATTTCAAAATGTATCCTGCATACAATCCCGCTGCGCCCGCACCAATGATGAGTACTTTTCCATCGTATTGAACATCTTCAAAAAGAACTTCTTTTCTGCAAGCTGAAGAAATCGCTGAGGGAATTAACAATCCACCGATGGAAATCCATGTGGCTTGTCTTAAAAAATGTCGTCTTTCCATGTCTGTGTTGCTTAGTTTCGCAAAGGATTGGCTTTCAATGCTATTCTTTAACAGAAAAACGTGGGGAAAATCCCAAAAATAGGTCTCGAAAATCCGATGGCTAAATTACTAAAAAATGTGGGTGCTTCTTGCGTGAAATTAAACTTTCAAACTGGAAATACCACCGTCTACATGGATGATTTGTGCGGTAATCCAACTGGCTTTATTAGAAAGTAAGAAGGTTGCCATGTTTGCAATGTCTTCAGCTTCTCCAATTCTTTTGAGTGGGTGACGTTGTGCGTTTGCCTCTTTTTTAGCATCTGTATTTAACAAAGTTGCGGCTAGAGGTGTGTCCGTAAGGGAGGGCGCAATGCCATTTACCCTGATTTTCGGGGCGTATTCAGCAGCCAAGGATTTTACCAATCCTTCAATCGCACCTTTAGATGTGGATATTTGTGTGTGAAAGGTAAATCCAGTTTGTACAGCCACGCTTGAAAACAACACGATGGATGCCGATTCACTTTTCTTCAACCGTGATGCGCATGCTTGTATCGATTTAATGGCACCCAAAACCTGTAGGTTGAAATCATTTACAAAATCTTCGGGTTTGATGCGTTCAAAAGGTCGCAATTGAATGCTTCCAGGACAATAGACAATTCCATCCAAAGTCTCGGGCAAAAAGTCAAAAGAAGGAAAAGGTTCTAATACATTCAAGGGATGAAATGCAATGTTAGGATTTGACGATTCGACCTCGTTCTTGTGATAGGTTCCAATAACGTGGTGTCCTTCTGTGGCGAGTTGTTCGGTGATTTCCTTACCGATTCCAGAAGAAGCGCCTACGACGAAATAATTTGCCATGGTAGTTGTTTATAAGTTCCAAACAACCGGCTTCTTGTTTTGTTTTTAGAATACTTGTTTTGCAATTTCTGCAATCGCTTTGACCTTTCCAATGGTATAGTAATGCAAACAAGGAACACCAGCGTCTTTTAATTCCTTGGATTGGGCGACACACCAGTCGATGCCAATGGCCTCAACTTCTTCTTTACTTTTGGCACGCAATACCTGTTCAGTTAACGCTTGTGGAATGTCGATGTGAAAATAGTGAGGTAGCACGTTCAGCTGTGTGGAAGTACTTAAGGGTTTTAAGCCAGGGATGATGGGTACGTTGATCCCCGCAGCGCGGCAATTTTCGACAAAAGAAAAATACTTTTGGTTGTCAAAAAACATTTGGGTGACGATGTATTCTGCACCTGCATCTACCTTTCTTTTTAAATTTTGAATGTCCATCTCGTTGTTGGGTGATTCAAAGTGTTTTTCTGGGTAACCTGCTACGCCAATGCAAAAATCTGTGTGTTGGACATTGCTTAAATCCGGGTCTAAATATTTCCCTTGGTTCATGCTCACCACTTGTTGTACCAAGGCTTTTGCGTATTGATTTCCTTCGGGTTCGGCGACAAACCTTCCTTCACTTTTGATGGCGTCCCCCCGCAATAAAAGCACGTTGTCGATGCCTAAAAAATGAAGATCTATCAATGCATCTTCTGTTTCTTGTTTCGTAAATCCACCACAAATGATGTGTGGTATTGTATCGATTTGGTATTTGTTTAACAAGGCCGCGCAGATGCCAACCGTACCTGGACGCTTTCGAACGGTGTGTTTTTTTAACAAACCATTTCCCGCATCTCTAAATACATATTCTTCCCTGTGGTAGGTGACGTCAATAAAGGAAGGTTCGTAAGCAATGATGGCATCCATGGTGGCATAAATTTCTTGGATGTTCTCCCCTTTGAGTGGTGGAAGAATTTCAATGCTAAACAAGGTTCTTTTTGCTTCTTGGAGGTGTTGGGTGACTTTCATGTTAAAACAATAAAGGAGATAATAATTTTTTCGCTGTTTCAAGAGACACCCCTCGACGTTCTGCGTAATCTGCGACTTGATCCATTTCGATTTTTCCCAATCCGAAATACATGCTTTCTGGATGTCCGAAAAAATACCCGCTTACCGAAGCAGACGGATACATGGCCAAGGATTCCGTTAGGGTTATGCCAATTTCTTTGTCCACCGCCAACAGTTTCCAAATTGTGCGTTTCTCTTCGTGGTCAGGACATGCGGGGTAGCCTGGGGCAGGACGTATGCCGGTGTAGGATTCTGCAATTAATTCGCTGTTGGTAAGGTCTTCATTGCTTGCGTATCCCCAGAATTCTTTTCGGACCTTTTCATGCAATAGTTCCGCTGTGGCTTCTGCCAAACGATCGGCGATGGCTTTCGAGAGAATGGCTTGAAAATCATCCTGGTCCGTTTGGTGTTGTTTGGCAATTTCCTCTGCCCAGTTTCCAGTGGTTACAGCAAAACAGCCAATGTAATCCATCTCCTCTGAAGATATAAAATCCGCAAGGGCATAGTTAACAGCGCCTTTCGCTTTTTCAGTTTGTTGACGTAAGGTTAAAAAGCAAACGTCTTCGTTGCAAGGGGAAAGTTCTTTCGAAAAAACCTGTATGTCGTCTGCTTGTTTACGCATCGCTGGAAACAATCCAAAAATACCTTCGGTATGGTAATCCTCTTTTGTCCACGCTGACAAACATTTCAAAGCATCTTGGTAAAGTAAAGTGGCTTGTTCTCCCACGACTTCATCGTTTAGTAGGTTTGGGAATTTTCCTGCCAATTGCCACGCTTGAAAAAAAGGCGTCCAATCAATGTATTGTGCGACCTCTGCTACGCTGAATTTTATCTTTTGAACCCCCAACTGTTTGGGTCGGACCGGGGTGAAAGCTTGCTCGGGTATAAAGGTATTTTTACGCGCTGCTTCAAGGGGGATGCGCCGTTTTTCTCGTTGGTGTGTTTCGTAGTGTGACCTAACTTTTTCGTACTCCATTTTGATGCCTTGGAGATACCCTTCGCTTTCGGTTGGGTTGAATAGGCTTCTTACGGCAGGAACGACCTTGCTTGCGTCATTCACGTGAATCACAGGAATGTGGGTTCGGGGAACAATTTTCACGGCTGTATGAACACGCGAAGTGGTTGCCCCACCGATGAGCAAAGGAAAGTACAATTTCCTCCTTGAAAGGTCCTCCGCGAGGTCACACATCACCTCTAAAGAGGGCGTTATGAGTCCACTTAAGCCAATGGCATCGGCTTTTTCACGAATGGCTGTCTCTATGATTACCTCGTTGGGAACCATGACCCCAAGGTCTACGATGTCATATCCGTTACAAGCCAAAACAATGCTGACAATGTTTTTTCCAATGTCGTGAACGTCACCTTTTACCGTTGCCAAAACGATTTTTTTCTTCGCGACCTGCTGGGAAGGAAAGCGTGCTTTTTCTTCTAGGATTCGAGGTTCCAACACGGCGACAGCGGCCTTCATGACACGTGCGCTCTTAACCACTTGGGGCAAGAACATTTTTCCACTTCCGAAATAATCTCCAACGATGTTCATTCCATCCATCAATGGTCCTTCAATAATAGCGAGTGGAGAAGGGTAGTGGTTGAGCGCTTCGAGAACGTCCACCTCAATGAAATCGGTAACGCCATGGACCAAGGCGTGGGACAACCGTTTTGCTAAGGGTTCACTTCGCCAAGCAGCAACGGTTTCTATTTTATTTTTGGGGGCACTGTAGGCCTGTGCAATTTCCAACAATGCTTCCGTGGCTTGCTCGTTGCGATTGAAAATGACATCCTCGACTTTTTGCATGAGTTCCTTGTCCACTTCGTCGTACACAGCGAGTTGTGACGTGTTGACTATGCCCATGTCCATTCCTGCCTTAACGCCATGGTAGAGAAAAGAGGCGTGCATGGCTTCGCGTACCACATTGTTCCCTCGAAAGGAAAATGATACATTGGATACCCCACCACTTACTTTGGCGTGCGGGAGGTTTGCCTTGATCCATTCGGTTGCCGCGAAGAAATCAATCGCATAACGCTTGTGCTCCTCCAATCCGGTTCCGATGGGGAAAATGTTCGGGTCAAAAATAATGTTCTCTGGAGGGAAGTTTACTTTTTGGGTAAGTACGTTGTAGGCCCTTTCACAAATGGAAATTCTTTTTTCGTAGGTATCTGCCTGTCCGTGTTCATCGAAGGCCATAACCACGACCGCGGCACCGTATTTTCTTGTCAATTTCGCACGTTCGATGAAAAGCGTTTCCCCATCCTTAAGGCTTATGGAATTTACGATGCATTTTCCTTGTGCGCACTGCAATCCAGCTTCAATGATTTCCCATTTCGAGGAATCAATCATGAGCGGTACGCGCGAGATGTCGGGTTCAGCGGCCAATAAATTGAGAAAGATGCGCATGGCTTCGATGCCGTCGATGAGCGCATCGTCCATGTTGATGTCCAAAATCACTGATCCACTTTCTACCTGTTCTCTTGCAATGGCAATGGCACGTCCGTAGTTTTTTTCTTGGATGGCCCGTTTAAATTGAATGGAGCCTGCCACGTTGGTACGTTCGCCAATGTTGATGAAGTTCGATTGGGATTCAATGCGTACCACTTCAAGTCCGGAAAGATAAAGTGGGTTATTCATTTGGAATCGTTTCATTTATAAGCGTAAAAAGGGATTGGATATGGGCAGGGGAGGTACCACAACAACCACCAATGATTCTTAACTCAGGATGTTTGAGGAAGGGCTCGATTTTATCTCTGAAGGTTTCTGGGCTTTCATCGTAGGTTCCCATGGCGTTGGGCATTCCCGCATTCGGATAGGCACTGAGGTGTGCGTTGGTAAAACTTTTGAGCGCCAATACCTGTGGCAGTAATTGTTCAGCGCCTAAAGCACAGTTGAATCCAAGGCTGAAAAGCGGCACATGTTCCAAGGATACAGCAAAAGCGGCCGCGGTTTGACCACTTAAGGTTCTTCCTGCCAAATCGGTAATGGTGCCACTGGCCATGATTGCGATGTCGCCATGGGGATTTTCCTTCGTAATGGCACTTAGGTTGCGGTCTTCCAATACATCCAAAATGGCGTGAAAGGCAGCTTTTGCATTGAGGGTGTCAAAGATCGTTTCTACCAACAACGCATCTACGCCGCCATCGAGGAGACCTTCGATTTGTTCGCGGTACGCTTCTTTTAGTGTGTTGTAAGTTACCGCCCGAAATTCTGGGCGTTCAACGTCTGGCGAAAGTGAGCAGGTTTTTGAAGTAGGGCCGATGGCACCTGCAACATAAGCCGGAGCTGCCTTTGGGTGATTTTGTTGGAATTCATTTCGCGTAGAAACCGCGATTTTCGCGGCAGCGAGGTTCAATTCATATGCGATGTCAGCCAAGCCGTAATCTTCAAGTGAAATGCGTTGCGCATTGAAGGTATTTGTTTCAATGATGTTGGCGCCCGATTCGAGGTAATTTTGATGAATACGCGCGATGTACGATGGCCGGGTGAGGCAAAGCAAATCGTTGTTTCCTTTCAATGATGTGGGATGGTCCATAAACCGATCGCCGCGATAATCTTCTTCGGTAAGATGAAGCAACTGAATTTGGGTACCCATGGCACCGTCAAGCAGTAAAAGATGTTTTGATATTTCGTCTTGTATTCCCATAAGCGTACGCACTGCCCATTGGGACGGAAGAGATGCTTCCTGGCTTATCTCCCCTCGAATGGTTTCGAGGTAGGAATTGGCACCCTGCTTTACCGGGTTGCCAAGACATCAAAGGGCCTAATCCCTCCGTCTTTCTGAATAAGTGCGGTGTAAATATAGGAAGAAATTGGAAAAAGTTCAAAATGGGTTTACATTCTTTCGGCGAGAAAGATTCCCAAAAAGGTTGCTGTCAAACAGAGTAAAACGCTTCCCAAAACATAGAGGATCAAACTGGGGTTTTGGCCTTGTTGAAGCAGGGTGAGTGATTCGCTGCTGAAAGCGGAAAAGGTACTAAATCCACCACAAACCCCAACGGTCCAAAAAAGCCTTGAAGTAGGAGAAAGCCATTGTTTGTGTTCTGCCAGGCCAATGATGAAACCCATCAATAGGCAGGCGACAAGGTTGACGATGAAGGTTCCCAAGGGAAAAGTGAAAGAATGCAACCCATTCACCCATTTACCTAGGAAGAATCTGACAAGGCTGCCGACGCCTCCTCCGAGAAATATGGCAAAAACTGCTTTCATGCGTGGGTGGTTAGGTGATTATGGAGGATTTCTTCAAAGCTTTCTACGGGTAAAATTTTCATGTGTGGGTCTTTAGCCATTTCATCAATTTTTCTGATTTGAATGTTTTCGATAAAAAAAGGATGGTTTTCAAAATCTAAAATCTCCGCTTCGGTCATCAATCCCCCTTGAAATTTTAGCGTTTCCAGGCTGGCTTCAGACAGCTGATTGTAGTAATCTTTGTCAGTGGTACACAAATACCTTTTTGCATCTACATGATTTTCTACGGCGGAGATTACCAAATCTGAAAATCCGAATGCACGTAAAAAAGCTGCCCCTACTTTGTCGTGGTCTTTAACGCCAAAGCCATCCATGTCATTTTCCGGCGTCAATTCAACGCATACGTGACCGATGTCGTGCAAGAGGGCGGCGATGACCAACTCATCTGAGTAGCCAAGGTTTTGCGCGATACAGGCGCTTTGAACCATGTGTTGGTACTTTGTAACCGGTTCACCGATGTACATATCTCCTCCTTGCGTATTGAAAAGTTCGAAGATGGATGTTATGGTTTGGTTTAAGCTTCCCATGGGTTCAATGCATTGTAGGATTGTTCTCAGGTGGATAGGGTTTTAGAATGAACGAACCGCGCGAACACTCATGGCATTTGTTTTCACAGCGAAAGAGGTACTTGCATCCGTAAATCCAAACATCCAAGCGAACATATAGTTCCATTCTGTGCTGCTCCAAATTGTACCTGTAATGGGTAAGGGTGTAGAACCTCCCACCGAAGAAAGTGATTTGTTTACGATGAAGCGGTTTTGCCACAAGACGGATAATTCATCAATGGAAGGAAGGTACCAATCGGTTTGACCTCCGTTGGTTGAATTTAAGCACAGAGAGGCTGCGCTGCTTACATGCCCGGGCTGGGCTGCGATGGCATTGCTATTTCCCAATCCGTTCCAAGTGCTTTGGGCAGAACCAACTTGGTTTCCAGTAATGTTGCTCCAGGTTTCATTCAAGCTTAAATCGTTTATGTCTACAATCAAACCATGTTCTTGTCCCAGATTGTCTTTCCATAAATGGTAAACAATTCCTCCGCCAAATGCTTCTCCAAGGTAATGTGTAAAACTTCCTACGCCTGCTGGTCCGGCAACTCCTGCTGGCCCTTGAGCACCCGTAGCACCTGTTTGTCCTGCCGGACCGGTTAATCCAATCGGACCAGCAGGACCCGTTAATCCCGTTGCGCCCGCTGGCCCTTGAGAACCTGTAGCGCCTGTTGGTCCTGCCGGACCGGTTAATCCAATCGGACCAGCAGGACCCGTTAATCCCGTTGCACCCGCTGGCCCTTGAGCACCTGTAGCACCTGTTGGTCCTGCAGGACCGGTTAATCCAATCGGACCAGCAGGACCCGTTAATCCCGTTGCGCCAGTTGATCCCGTTGGACCCGCTGGGCCAGCAACCCCTTGAGCACCCGCAGGACCCGTTGCTCCTGTAGGTCCGGCTACACCTTGAGCACCCGCAACTCCTGCCGGACCTTTAATGTTTCCGGTAAGTGTCCAAGTGGTCGTTGCAGATTTGTAATATACATTTCCTGTAGCTGTATCTAAGTAAAAATCTCCTACATTGCCCAATGCCGCCGCAGGTGCAACAGCGCCGTATCTCCATTGGTTGAGTTGTACGCCTGCTGTTTTGGCATACAAAGCATAAGGTGTACTCATTAAACGTTGAGACCCATAGTCAACATAGTTGGTACCATTGGAGAAATCAACCGCTAAACTCACCCAGTAATTTCCGGTTGCCCAGTTGATAGATGAAAACGTACCTGAAAGAATGGTACCTGAACCAATCACAAAATTCACCAAACCATATGGGTTGGTAGCAACAGATTGTCTTTCGGCATATACTACGGTACCCGTTGATGAAGTTTGTTTAATTTGAACGCGGATGGCAACCGTTGAATTGGCCACCAAGGTTCCAGAGGTGGTTCGGATGACTGCTTGGTAGTTGATGCCTTCAGGAGTTTGGGCAAAACCAAAGATTGAAAACAAGATAAAACAAATTGACGTCAGGAATAATTTCATCGGGATAAGGTTTTATCCAAAGATACAACAATTGTGTTTTGTGTCCGGTTGGTTTGAACGTTTTGCGGCTACCCGAAGGTGGCGATTTTAGCACTTACTTTCATACGAAGAACCCAATTTCAAATATAGGAAGAACTGCCCTACGAAGCACTAAGACGCCACTTTTGCCAAACCCGTGTTACTTGCTGCCCTTTTTTGGGCTTCCGTTCTGTTAAAATTTATAACCATAGCCAAGTCTTATTACTTGTGTTTCGTAATAATCGGTGCTAATGTAATTAAAACCTTGACCCTGAATTTCTTTTTTGATAATCATCGTGTTTAAAATATCAGTTGCATTCAAAAAGAGTTCGCCTTTCCCCTTTTGCAAACTCTTTTTAATGCCAAGGTCTAAAGAGAAACGTTGGGCAATTTTTCCTTGCGGAATAATATCCGGAGCCAAATAAATTGCGGTTAATTGTGCGTCAAAGTTTTTAGGCAAATGAAAAGTGTTATTCAGTTTTATATTTCCTGAAATAATTTCTTGTTTGTCGGCTGAAAAGGTATTTGGAACAGGATATTTATTCTCAACACTAAAAGCATTGATTTGATTGTGATACCCATTAAGGTTTAAATTAAAGGAATACCATTTTGCTACTTCTTGTGTCAAAACAACTTCTAAACCAGTATTATAACTTCTACCAGCATTCTGAAATATAGCGTATATCAAATTGCTGTTTGGGGCAATGATCGAAATTCGGGTAATGGTTCCGTCTGCAAATCGATGGTAAGCAGCAGAATAAAAATACCCTTTGTCCCAACTTGTTTTGTAACCAAGTTCAAATGAATTTGTAAACTGTGGCCTTAGCGCAGGATTTCCAACTTTAATAATTTCGGCATCATCGTATTTTGGGAATATTCTTATATCCACCTCATTCGGTCTGTCAACTCTTCGGTTATAAAAGATTGAAATTTTATTGCGATCGTTTATTTTGTATGCTAATCTTCCATTAGGAAATGGCTGTGTATAATTGTATCCATCACTTTTATAAGTGTTGTGATTGGGATTTACATCATATTGAATTTTCACATATTCTATTCGCAATCCCAATTCAGCTTCCCATTTTTTGTTTTCAAATATATAGTTTCCATAAATGGCTGGAATTAATTCTTTGTAAGTTGCCCAGCCACCTGCATTGGTGTCTAAAACAGAATTTACCCCAGGAATAAATTGCATATTAGTCGGAATATTTCTATTGCGAAGTTTTATACCTGTTTCAATTCGTCCGTATTTCAAAGGTTTTATATAGTCAAAATTAAAGTCATAAACTTGCTCGTCCGATAATAATTTAAAAGCATCTGTTCCGGTTGTTGTGGGTAAATAGTTGTCATAAAAATATTTTTCATCCTCTCTATGAAATGTATAATTAAACCCAATGTTCAATAAATGACCTGCTTGTTTAAATTTATGCTGATAGGTGGCAGTTGCCATTGCCGTTGTTTTCAGCTCGTCCTCCAAAAACTGCCACAATCTTTTTCGTACTGAATTGTCTGCATTAAAAAAAGGTTGGTCGCCTCTGTCAATTATTTTTTCACTACCGAATAATGCTGAAATAGCAAGTGTGTTGTTTTGATTTATACGCCAGTCAACCCCCACTTTTGAAGTAAAAAAGTTGGTATTTCGATTTCTCTTTAATTGCTGATTAATAATGGTACCATCATCATACGTTCTTGTCACAAATTCATTCTTGTTTAGGGTTTGTGTATAAAGATTGTCTGCTTGAAAAAATACGTTAATCTTATTTTTTCTATAGTTAAATGATAAGGATGGATTTATTTTAGGTGTAAATTGATATTGTGGTCTAATGGTTGGCAGGTTTTCTTTCCTAACCCACAACGAACCCAATCCAGTTGTGAAACCAACTTTTCCATTGAAACCTTCTTGTTTGTTTTTCTTCATTACAATATTGATGATGCCCGCATTTCCATTTGCGTCATATTTTGCCGAAGGATTGTTAATAATTTCTATTTTTTCGATTGCCGAAGAAGGAATGTTGTCTAAACCCGATTGACTTCCAAAACCAGTTAATGCAGTTTGTTTGCCATCAATTAATACGGTTACTCTATCATTACCTCTTAATTGCACCTTTCCGTCTTGAACTGTTACGCCTGGCAAATTTTGCATGGTTTGTAAAACCGAACCCCCACTTTGACTGATGTTATCTGCGACAGAAAATGTTTTCTTATCCATTTTCTCACTTAGCTCGGCTGTCTTTCCTTTTACAACAACTTCTTCAAGCGATGTTGATTTTTCTTCTATCTCAATGGTTTTAATGTCAAGATACTCTGTCAGATTACCAACAAACAGCGATTGTTTTGTTGTTTTATAGCCGGCATATGAAACTTCAAAAAAGTAATCACCTGTGTTTACTTTTGAAATAGAAAATCTACCTTCTTCGTTGGTGACGGTCCCGCTTACAAAAGTGCTGTCCTTTTCTGATTTCAAAACTACGTGGGCAAAAGGCAAAACAACTTTACTATTTTTATCTTTAATAATTCCTGAAATCGTTACGGTCTTTTGAGCATTTGAAATTGTAAATAGAAAAAGTTGTATGATCAAGGTCAGTAAATATTTTGTTCGCAACATTAGATTCGTCTTTAAATGATTGTCGGTTAAGGTAGTCAAAATGTCGCTGTTTAGCGTGCCGATTGTGTTGGTTGGTGTCGCTCGGTGCGCTTGCATCTAATCCTCAGCTTTGCGATGAGCGGAATTGGGAAACGAAATGCTTTAGATTGGATGAATTTAACAAGAAAAACGGATGTCTTAAGTGTGCTACAGTGCCTGGTTTTAGCAAAACTGCTGTTTGTGGCTGACGTTATATTCTAATTCAAATCATTGGCTTCAATGACCTGAATATTGCCGTTTTCACTAACCACAATTTTCTGACCTAAGCTTTTCTTTTTAGAAATGAATTTCTGGGCTGAAATTTTCATTCCTTCTATTATTCGATCGCGAATTTCCTTTAATTCAGAATTTTTCATGATAACATCAATTGAATTTGACCAAACTTATCTTTGTTATAAATTATTTCAGAATTACCTATCGATTTCTCAAATAATAATTCTGGATTACTCTTTGAATTATCATACAGCAATATCAAATCGCAAATATTTTGATATAAATTAAAGAGATTTCTAAGACCACCATAATAACGTCGTACGATTGTATCAGTTGGAATGTTATGCCCACCTTCTTCAACTCTTGTTTGAACTCGTTTTATTGCTAGTTCTGTCGATTCAAGCCAAAAGTATATCAGAGTTATCGAATAGCCTTTGGCTTTTGCTCTTTCAATTGTTCCCTTGAAACTTCGAGTAGAAAGCGTTGTTTCAAAAGCAAAATCTTCCCCCTGATCCAATAGATCTTCAATTCTATGAAGCATAATCCTTCCTGCATCAATGGCAACTTTCTCAGGTTGAAAAGGAGATATTCCTCTCGCTATTTCATCTGCATTCACATATTCTCTGCAATGCAGAATATCAGGCAGTATGTTGAATGAAGCTGTTGTTTTACCAGCACCATTACAACCACCAATGATATATAGCCTCTTATTTTGCACACACAAAGATAAGAATAAGACTATTGATAGAACTATTGCCTTGTTAAAGGTTTGACACTAACGTTTTCGGGCTTGGCGATGTCCCGAGAGGAACGATTCGGGATATTGCTTACACGCTGTTATGCACAGGGCTTAATTGTGGTTTGTGTCCTGCGTTGTTTGAAGTACTCCAAAATTTCTTCTTTAGTCATTTTAGATAGCTTTTCGCTCAAGTTGTCTCTCTGTTGACGCATATATTTTACTGCGTCAAATGTTTTCTCGGTCGTCTTCATGTTTTTCAAATTCTCTGGGTGAACGTATTTCTAATTGTTGGTAACCGTTTTTAATGTTTATCGAGTTGTAACATCTAATTCGTTCAATGTTCACAATGTGTTTGAAGTTCCAACTCACTAAAAAGTCTGCTCGGGTTATGGTGGCCAATGCAATGTGTAAGCAGTCAGCATAACTTGTTTGACCCACTACTTTTTCAGTAATATATTCTGTTGCCAGATCAACCGATTCATCTGTAATATCAATATACTCAGTTTGGTCTTTTTTTAAGCTCTTAACAAGTTCTTTAACTTGGTCAGGCGCATTTTCAAGTTCTTCTTGAGTTACGGTCGAGAATAATATATTGAAATCTCCTTTTCTTATTCTGTCGAAAAGAGGAATAGTGTGCGCCTTAAATTCTTCATCGAAAAAACCTCCGAAAACCGATGTGTCTATGTAAATTCTCTGTTTCAATTGAAGGATGTTTCGACTATCTCAAATATAGTATTTTTATTCAATTGGAAGTTTATAATGGATTTTACAGCCTTGTGTATAACGGTTTGTGTGTAGGCGAAGGCACAAATAGCGTTGGCATTGTGCGGTTGGATTTGGGCTTTTGCTTAGGTGCTGTTAGCGGTAGTTATAATTTAAAATCGTAAATTTGTCCTATGGGAAAACACTTAAAATTTATATCATCCCAATACCTTGATAGCTATTCTTCAAAGTGTAAAATTAATTGGTTAGAGGTATTTCATAAATTAAGGTCAAAGTCAACATTTACAACTGATGATTTTGAATATTATCTGATAGCTTCTTCACTTTACTCGTCTAAAATTGAGGGTAACTCTCTTGATGCAAACAGCTTTTTTAGAAATAGAGGAAATAAAACATTTCCAAAGAAAAAAGAAGTGCAAGAGATTGAAGATTTAGTAAAAGCTTACAAGTTTGTCTCTGAAAACAACCTGAACAAAACTAATTTCTTGAAAACACATGAAATTTCGGCTAAAACATTATTGCCAGCTAATTTACGAGGAAAAGTCAGAAAGCAACAAGTTGGCGTTCACGATTCAAAATCACTTAAACCTGTTTATTTAGCAGTCGAGCCACAATTTGTGAATGAAGAATTAAGCAAGTTGTTTGCTGATATTTCAGAGTTATTGAAACGGGATTTGTCTTACAAAGATGTTTTTTACTATGCTTCTATGATTCATTTATGCACTGCAAAAATTCACCCATTTATGGATGGTAATGGTCGGTCTGCACGATTGCTTGAAAAATGGTTTTTAGTGTCAAAATTAGGAATGTCTGCTTGGTCAATTAATTCTGAAAAATATTATTGGGATAATCGTCCTGACTATTACCAAAACATTGCTTTGGGATATAACTACTATGCCTTATATTGGGATAGATGTCTTCCTTTTTTGTTAATGTTACCTGAAGCACTTAAAGAGTCAATCAAATAATTACCGCTAAGGTTTTCGGGCTTGGCGAAGGTGGCGATTTTTACCATCCCGCACTTGCGGGATTGATGCGGAGAACGAATGTTGATGCCGCCACTAAACTTTTACGCGAAGCATTGAACCGTCAATTTCTTGTAGGTTCTGTTAGCGGTTCGGCTTTTATTCTATCTTTCAGATATAGCAATGTACTTTTTTAATTCAGTTTGTTTTTCTGCTTGTTTTATTAAAAAGTCTGCTACGTCAGCTCTATTAATTCCGCTTATTTGAATTCCTTTGAATAATTTGTTTTCAACACGATATTTTTCTGTCAATTCCTTGTCTAATAGCCTTCCTGGCCTCACAACTGTCCAATTCAGATTTGAATTAGTGATAATTTCTTCCATTTTAGTTTTGTCAGCATAAACGTCTTTTAAAAAATATTTTAAAAACATCTTTACAAGCCAAGAAACATAATTTTTACTTTCTCCAGCTCCAAATCCTGTTACAAAAATAAATGGGATATCTATTTTGTTCTCCCTATGTATTTCTAAAATTAATTTTGCGAAATCTGAAAAAAGGGTAGTAGTTTTCATATTCTTACCGGTCCCCAATGTTACAATTAGCGCATCTGCGTTTTGGATAGAATTTATTAAGTCAGCTTTATTAGTTGCATCACCAAGTATCATATTTAACGATTTTTTCTCTTCTATTTTAATTTCAGTTCGAGAAAGGGTCGTTATCGAATGATTTCTATTTAATCCTCTTTTTACTGTTTCTAATCCTATTCCAGCCGAGGCTCCTATGATTGTTATATTCATTTTGCTTTTTTATTGATTTCTGTTTTGAGCTGACCGCTAACGTGGGGAATGTTACTTTGATGTTTGTTTGTAAAATTCCAACGTCGTTATTAAGGTGGTTCAATTAGTTAGTCACCACCAATTCTTCCGAATAATAAAATTGCCTTGCCCATTTTCTGTATTGCCATACCGGGCCATCTCCTTTAGCCAGCGCGGGAAGGGGAACGTAGATTTTGTTCTCCCATATCTTAAAATCTTGAGAAACGTCGTGCTTATATCCTTTGAAGGCAGTTTGCAAAATGATGTTTTGGATGAGTTTTTTGGGAATAAGGCGCAACAAAGGATGGATTTTTCCAGGGTGTTCAATATCCTTGACCATCATACCGATTTTCAGGTTGATGTAATTCCCTTTGGTAGGCGTGGGCAGGACGAAATGCCGTGTACGGATATCGAACTTTGGAATATAGGCCTCTACGATAGAATAACCCAACCCGTGCGCTTCTGCATAAAATTCAACCCGAATATGTTCTTTGGCCTTCCCAAGAAATCCCGCTTTGCGGTGCATAGCGTAGGTCGCATTGAGGAGGGGGCCTTCGGTTACGGTTTCTTTTATAACTTCAACTTGCTTGTAGCCGTGCACGGCAACGAAATGCCCGATGTCCACACTGTTTTCTGTGGTTTCCTGCGGGTGGCTTCGCAATTTCCAGTCAATAGTGAGCAGCTTGGACCAACCTTTCATGGCAACTTCCGGGACTTCCCAAGCAGGTGCTTTTCCTTTCTCATCGTGCCATAGGAGGATCAAGCCATTGATTTCTCGCAATGGGTACATCTTGAGTTTAGCTTTTGGTGGTGGTTTCGTGGCGTAACCCGTTTTTGTACAACCTCCTTCCGCGTTGAATTCGAAGTCATGGAATGGACATCGGATGTTGTCGCCTGCAATAGATCCCCCAAAACCTAAATGCGCACCAAGGTGGGGACAAAAAGCGGTAGAGGCGCAGGCCTGACCATTTTCCAGACGAAATACCACGATGTCTTGCCCTGCAAATTTCTTGGAGATGATTTGACCTTTTTTGAGTTGATCGGCCCTTTCAATGACATACCAACCGTTCGGATTGGGGTGCAAAAACGATGATTCTAGCAGTTGCATTGGATTTTTAGTTTGAATCAAATGTTCACAAATAGAGCAAAAGCATATGAATCTACCGTCAAGTGGATGTTAATATAGTTTGAACTCCTCTTTTTTACTATTCCTGGTTTTATGAATATGTGGACAGGATCTTGATTGCGTTTTATTGCCAGACGTCATTCGACCATTTTCTTTAACGTTTTGCAAACAGGTGCCTGGCGGCTAACACATGAGAACGTTTGCCGCTTGCGCTTGTTTGTTGTTATGTATATTAATTCCTACCATATAAGCTGATATAATTTACATTCTCCAGCATTAATTGTCATAGTTTGGCTCCAATTTCGGATTTCAACGTTCGCACCATCTAAAGCCTTAGCTGTAATGGAAACCGTTTTACTCTTAGTCCCTTGCATTGTTATCCAATTGCCAATTGTTGTTGTACTGCAATCAGGCTCAAAAGACCAAATAACAGCATTTGGATTAATATTTTGAATAACCTCATTATCTACATAAATACTAACTGAAGCAATGTTATTGGCAAGCAAGCTATCGCGAGTTGTTGTGTCATACCAATTAGTTAAATTTCCATGGTAACGGCAACTACCGTTGTCAACATTGGCTTCAACATTATAGTTGTCAGACGAAGGGTCGGTACATCCATGGATATTTTTTTTACACGAAAAATTGATCATTGATAAAATGACAATTAATAAAAAGGCTTTAATTTGTTTCATATTCTCTTTAATAATTACACATAACGATTTGAAGATTTGCGAATTGGCGGATTTGGAATTTCAACCTGTCGACTTGCAACAAAGGTAAGATTGAAAACGGAACGTACAAGTACCTCTTCAACCCGCCATTTTGCAAATGTGCTGTTAGCAGCTGGGCTTCTCTGTCTTGTCAAGTATTCCAATGTCTATGTATATTTTGCATTAAAATAAAATATGTGTCCCGATAAAAGAGTCTTGTCGCCATTCGTGAGTTGATACTTTGTAAACACTAAGATAACTCAATTCGTAGCGAAGAAATATTGAAAAACATTTTCCGATTTGATATGATGCTTCAGGTAATAATGAAAAGGAAATGCCATTGGAATAAAATCTTGTCCAAAGTGGGGTGTTGAACGAAAATTTTTTGTAATTCCCGTGAATTGAGAAACTTATTAGTGGTTCTGCACTACTCGTAGCTTCACTTCTTTCATCGTTAACTAATCTAATTCTGGTGTCAATCCCAACGCCAGCCGAAAAATAAATTGGCTTTATTGTTTTGGTAAAATAATATTCTGCAAGTGGTGTAAAGTCGTAAGAACTTTTACTGTAAAAAAACAAAGTACCATAAGAACGAAGTCTTGCTGAAAACTTTAGATTAATTTTCTTTAAGAGAGGTGAATTATATTTTAAATCGGTCATCGGATATAAATAACGATTACGAAAGCTGCCAAAGTCTAACGATAATTGGTGTTTTGATAGGTTGTCTGCTTTCTGCCCGAATGATGGAAAAATAACTGAAATGAATAATATGAATGATAATAACTTTCTCATGGTGCTACTTCGCTAAATGATGAACCAATTTTCACTTCGTCAAAGTAAATTATATTTGTTTTAGCCGTTTTATCTTTCCCCCTATATTGACCGAATTTAAAGTAGTTTCCTGCTCTGTTATACAAATTTCGTTTGTAATATTTATTGTCTTTTCCGTTGAATGGCGTAATGAAATTTCCATTTAGCCAAACTTCCATAAACGCTAAATTGTCGTCACTCCAATAAATATGAGAAATAACATCATACCATTGTCCTTTGTTGATTGGTTGAGCATTTCCAACTAAGAATGTTTGATTATTTGAACTAGGATTTTCATTCATCTTTAATTCGACTGTGCCGTTTACATAAATTAATGCAAGCGGAGGAGAAGAGCCACGTATATTTGGGTCAGGTTCCCACGTTTCGCCTTGTTCATAATATGGCAAGTCTTGCCATTGACAAATAAGATTAAATTCTTGATCTGAATAGTTTGTATCAATCATAAAACTAAAAGCGTAAAAAACCTCGGATTTATATTTTGCACAATTATAAATAGCCAATTCGGCACGGTAACCGTTATTTATATAATCATCTGGTCGTAATGTGTTTTTTAGAGCGAAACCACCTTTACGGACAGGATTAGTTATGACTTTGGTATTTATAGAAGTGTCAGGAACTAAAAAGTGAAAGCCACTTAAGTTTCCAGTTTCAAAGTCGCCAACAAAGTGGTCAAACGGTTGATTGGGTATAGGTGTTGGTACTTTACCGCAACCGTATAGAATTGTCAGAAAGATTATGATATAAATTCTTTTTGTCATTGTCAATTATTTTGGTCGTTATTCTGTCGTCATAGCCTTGCTGCTAACGTTTTGCAGCTACAAGAAGTTGGCGATTTCGAAGCACTAAATTTTCTGCCAGCACTGAACTTAATACGAAGCACAATCCCGCATGTGCGGGATCATTTAACCACTGAACCGCCAATTTCTTGTGGGTGCTGTTAGGCAATCGTTAATGTTTTATAATCTTTTCTGCTTTATCGTCTACACGAACTAAGTATATACCATTTAAGAATTTGGATAAGTCAACAGAGGTGTCTGATTGAACTATACTTGTATAAATCACTCTGCCTAAAAAATCTACTATTTCTACTCGATGTTTTTGCTCGTCATAAAAGTCAATTGTTATAATATTATTGAATGGATTAGGGTAAATTATATGGTTATTACCTTTTGCAATCTCGTCTATTCCTGTTATAGTTTGTCCGCATTGCCATTGACTATAATCTGAGCCACTTGAAGTTTGCCAAGATTGAAACGCAGTGAATGTTTCATTAATGGTAGCCCACTGTAATTGTGAAGAAGGGATAAGATTTAATGAGTCAATTACTTTTGATATTTTTTGAAAGAACGTAGGTCCATATTCTCGTTGATTTGTCATTATTCTAGTAACATAAAATTTATTGGCTGGCCAAAGACCATTTTGTATACTATCAACTTGCCCTTGTATTAAATCTATTATTGATTGCTCATCTGATACAGAGTCTAAAACGGGCGCGCAACCTACACCCATACACCATAAGTTATTGGTCAGGCTTGTGTCATGGGTATAAAAATTTGTTGTCGAGAGTGGCTTGAAAATTCCAAAATCATTTAAGTCATTACAATGAGGAAAAAGACTTCCTGCTCCTGACAAAATTGAGCATTGCCATGAATTTCCATATATATTTCCAATAATTGGATTTCGATATTGAAACCAATCAATACTTGAATTGGTTACAGGTGGACATACAGCCCATATAAATCCTCCTAAAGTCATTGTGGGATTTGCTCCACATGAATCCAATAAGTACCATTGATCAGCTATATTACGACCATTTTTATTCTTAGATCGTGGATCAATTTCAATGTTATCGTTATATGGTGGGTTTGCTAATATTTCAAAGATATCTGTCGAAGTAGTTCCCGCCGCATCATAATTTAATGCCCCGATAACAAAGCCATCCGATGTCTGTAAATTCCATTTTGCATTTTTACTATCAACAATATCTGCCATTTGCAAAGCATTAGACTTTGCATTAAAATACTTGGTTCCTGGAAGTTTGTCTAAACTATCAGTCGGCTCATTGTGCGATACAATATGAATGTAAAGCTTAGGCAACTGTGCAAATACGCTTCCAAAAGAAAGCAATAGCATAAAAATAGTTGTCGTTGTTTTCATTTGTTTCTAAATTTTGATTGAGTCAATGTTTCTCTTTTTTTAATGTTGCCTAACGGTTTGCGGCTTGGCGATGTTGCCTTGTGTTGTCCCGAAGCTTCGGGACGGCAAGGCAATATTGCTTACACGCTGTTAGCGGTATGTACTTTCAGTCATCTATTTTAAATTTTTCAATGTTGAATTCTAAGGTGTGATTGCTATCAAGGTTTTCATAATCTTTTAATTCCAATTTCAGCGTTCTATAAAACTTCAGATCAGTATTAATTCCTATTTTGATTGTTTCGTTTTTTATTAATTTGTTCAGTTGAAAAATCGGTTGTACTTGGTATGGGTCGACCAGCAAATGTATTGGGAATTGCTTTATTCTATCATCAACAAATCGTCCTTCGGGGTCAACGAAAACTACATGTCTCAACTCAGCGGTTAGTTTAACCTTTAAAATGAAATTAGTCCATTCGTTTTCAAATTTCTTCTGGGATGTTATGAAAACACTATGAATTAACAAATAGCTGTCGTTAGACTTCAATTTGAATTCTATTTCCGGATTTTCTTTATTTAGTTTAATTTGTTCCAATCTGATATCGTGTTTTTATTGTATTACCGCTAACGTTCCCACGCCTGGGGCAGGAGACGATTTTTAAAGTTAGTTTTATATGCGATCCCAGATCTTAAGTTTTTCAATTTATCATTTTTCGTTACAACGATTCCGGCTCTTACCCTAGACGTGTGTTAGCAGATGGCTTATTTAGGGCCACTTTATATCACCTTGTCGATTGACTAAACTCCAATCTTTATGGTTCATTTGTGTCGTATCCATTTCTGTCACTTTTTGAAAAATACCTAAAAAAGGTTTTATTTCAACAACTCTTTCACCACCATAACCGAGTGCGCCAACATCTTTTAATTGTTCATTGATTGTATGATGCCTATTTATTTTGTTTTCATAGACTATTGTGTTATTTACCCAATGGTCTTCAAAATATATGGCAAGAAATGCGAAAAATAGATATGCAAAAAATGTAACAACTGCTGTAAATATTGCGAATTGGATGTTAACCCATTTTGAATTTTTTGAACTAATCGTGAGGAACAGAGATGAAAGAATAACACATGGAATTCCTATAACATACAATTCTGCATAAATTTCTCTGAATTCTTTGTTGGAGGGTTCAATTGAGAAAAGTGACAAAATGAAAAGAAGGCCAATAAATATTAGATAAATTATAATTGCCGCTCTTATTATTTTTACTGTTAATCTCATAGTGATTCACTCTGGATGTCCGCTTTCCGCTAACGGTTTCGGGCTTGGCGAAGGTGGCGATTTTCACCATCCGCCGCGGCGGATTGATGCGGAGAACCAAACTTTGATTAAACACAAATGTGTCTGCGGAGAACTGAACCGCCACTTTTGCCAAACCCGTGTTGGCAGTAGTTATTCTCATTTCATCATAAATTCAACATTGGTATAAACCCAATAGATAACCATTATTGCTGTGATGATAATTCCAATAATTTTTATGGTCTTATTTTTTATTGATAAAGGTATGAGAATGAAACTTAAATTTCGTAAAAGCCATAAAGAACTATAAATGTATTTGGTAGGACTTTCATACCAATTGTCTACTAATTTTTGTATTGCAAATTCAGCAATTGCACAAACAAAACCTATGCTAATAAAAACAATCAGAAATGTGTCAGATAATTTAGAATTAGTATTTTCTTTTGAAGGTGTGTATGTCATATCCATTCCGCAATTCTTGCAAAATTTTACTCCTTCTTCATTTTCGGTGTTACAGCGTAAACAGTTCATAATTATTTGTTTTAAAAGTTATTTTTGTCAATTACTTGTGTATTTGCAGCTTTGTCGCCAAGTTTTCTGCCGTCTTCGGTTGCTAAAACCATTATAGGCTCAATTAACCAACCAACAAAAGGAATTATTGCAACCAATCCAGAAATAAAATTTCTAAAAAAAGATTTTCCTTTGTCGCAAGGGGCATTGTTGTCAAGGTTTACCACCATTAAATCAAGTGCTTTTTTACCCCAACTTTGCCCTTGTCCCAAACCATCTTTGATAAAGTTGTAAACCAAAGGAATTATGTAGAATAAGAAAGCAATAAAGAAAAGTCCAATTGCGCCATCTTTATCGAAATAGTTGTCTGCCTTTGCCATTCCTAAAGCAAAAAATATGATTGCTGGAATAGAAAGCCCTGTTGATATAAGTCCGTCCAACAATGCTGCTAAAAACCTGTTGCCCAAAGATGCCTTTGGATATTTTTGATTTGCACCAAATCTCTGATTCGATTGTGTTTGTCCGTAGGTTGGTTGAGAAAATTGTCTTGTCAGTATGATTTTAACTTCTCCGCCATCTCTTGGGCAAAATTTAATGTCGTCAGAATAAGTTGTATTGCAGATAACGCATTTAGGAATTAAATCCTGTTGACGCACAAGTTTTGAGCCGTCATTAACACAGAATTTCGTGTTTGTCGGATATGATGTTTTACATTTCGGGCAAACAGGATTTTCAATGTGTTCCAATTCTAAATTGCAACCACAAGTCTGGCAAAACTTCGTGCCTTTCTCGAATTCGTTACTGCATTTCGGACAATTATAATTCATATTCTTCTTTAAGTTCGTTTCTGTTTGTATGGTGGTCTGTCATAATTACTGCCAACGGTTGGCGTGTAGGCGATGTTGCCTTGTGTTGCGCCTGCGGCAAGGCAATATTGCTTACACGCTGTTAGTGGTTGGTTTTATAGTTTTCGTTGTCTTATTAGTTTTTTCAATTCATCAAATTCGTTTATTGTCATTTTAGATTTGTTTAAACCTTGAACTTGCCAAAGTCCACTTTCTCTAATTTTGTCTTTTGTAGAAAAATTACCTAGCCAATATTCTGAAGGTTTGGTTTGGAATGCTAAAGTTGCAATGAGTTTACTTTCCCAAAAAAGTCTTTGTTCTTTTGATTCAACAGAGAAAACGCAAAATGAAAAGTTAGTTTTTATATAGCTTGAAATTTCCTTTTCAGTTTGACTTTCAAAGTCGATATCAATGAATTTTAAATTCTTTTCTTTATCTGCTTTAGATGTTGTGTCAAGTTCCCAAAATTTCAAGTAAGGATGGTTTTCTTTATTTAACATTGCTCGCCCAATGTTTTTACGAAAAATACTTCTGTTTTTATTTTCTGTTACAAAATGTTCAATTAGTCGTTTTTTAAGATTATTTTCTCCTGTGTCTGTCCCTACTCTAACAATTCTGTCAAATTGGTTGTGCTTCTCTCCCTTTTCAAACTTCACATAGATTCCGTTGTTTGGGATTTCGTTTGAACGATTTTCGAATGGATATGTAAATCTTTCTAAATCGTTGAATATTTTATGAAGTTCATTCACCATATAGTTCTTTAATTAATTCTTTTAACTTTTCAGGTCTTTTTCCTTGAACAATTCCATTTAATGGTTCTATTATATGTGTTAAACTCTTTTGAATAGGTTTTAAATAAGATTGTCCAGCTAAAACTATGAAAATATCGTTTTTAATGTCTGCAACTTGTTTTAATTGTTCAATAACTTTTGTCCCCCAAAGATTCGCTTCTTCATTTGTCAAAACTTTCAAGTTCGGTTTTTTCTTTCTTTTATCAGGTGAAACATAACTTAGTGTTACGTCATACGGTTCTATTTCAGTGTCTAGGTCAAGTAAATGATGAAGAGCTGATAGAATAAATATTTTGTTTGGCTTTAATGCTTTTCCATAGGCCAAACTATTAGAAAACAAAGGTCCTTTGTATAGGTCTTTTGCTTTTGATTTGATTTTTCCTTTTCGGGAAACACAAGATATCAAAACTATTTTTTGCATTGTTTCTGTTGTTTATTTGGTGTCGATATAAACTTACCACTAACGGTTTCGGGCTTGGCGAAGGTGGCGATTTTCACCATCCGCCGCGGCGGATTGATGCGGAGAACCAAACTTTGATTAAACACAAATGTGTCTGCGGAGAACTGAACCGCCACTTTTG
>Ga0209087_1000073_pt1 | contig 58047 bp, 62 predicted proteins | sample S_130805_EF_Meta_FD_187321 | JGI IMG/M metagenome (GOLD analysis project Ga0209087, IMG submission 187321) | Freshwater microbial communities from Lake Simoncouche, Canada to study carbon cycling - S_130805_EF_MetaG (SPAdes) (version 2) | ecosystem: Environmental > Aquatic > Freshwater > Lake ... | reverse complement strand
GTCATATCAATCCGATATCTGGTGAATATTTCAAACTTGAAGTACCAGATCCTTACAACCAATCGGAGGATGCATATCGCGAAGTTCTTGCGATGATTGAATCAGCAGTTGATGGATTTATAGAACAGGTTATTCAAGACCGCGACGCTTAAGTAGCGGTGTTATTGAAGCTTCGCGTCCACGGAAGTTTTTGAACATTTGCATTGAATCAATCGATCCGCCTCTGCTCAGTAGCTCTGCACGGAAGTGGTCGCCGTTCTTACGTGTCAGGCCACCATTTTCCTTAAACCAATCAACTGATTCGGCATCCAGCACTTCACTCCAGATATATCCGTAATATCCAGCTGAATAACCGCCACCAAAGATGTGCGAGAAATAGGTGCTGCGATATCTGGTTGGAACTGCGTGATAGTCCAAGCCGTAATCCTTGATTGCATCTGCCTCAAAAGCTACGACATCGGAGACGGTATCTCCTGCCTCGAGTGAGTGCCATGCAAGATCCAAAATCGCGGCAGCCAGGTAGCTACTGGTTGCATGACCTTCGTTGAATGTGGAAGCGCCAGTAAGTCGATCGATGAGTTCTTGTGGAAGTTGCTCGCCAGTCTCGTGATGCTTTGCATAGTTGGCAACAACTTCTGGCCAGAGAATCCACATCTCATTTACCTGAGAAGGAAATTCTACGAAGTCACGTTGAACGCTAGTGCCCGAAACTCGTGGATATTGAACGCTTGAAAGAAGTCCATGTAGCGCGTGACCGAATTCGTGGAAAAGAGTAACGATCTCGTCGTAGGTGAGAAGTGTCGGTTGCCCCGCTGCAGGCTTAGGGATATTGAGATTGTTACAGACCACCGGAAGTTGCCCAAGTAGAAAACTCTGATCAACCAAGTTGTTCATCCATGCGCCACCACGTTTTGAATCGCGCGTGTAGAAATCACCGATAAAGAGTCCGAGCTTGCTTCCATCTTCGTTGAATACTTCAAATGCTCGCGCCTCAGGATGATAGGTAACCAAATCAGGGCGTGCCTTAAAGGTAATTCCGAAGAGTTTTGTTGCGGCAAAGAAGACGCCGTCATGTAAGACGCGTTCGAGTTCAAAGTAAGGTCTCATCGCAGTCGAATCAATATTGTGCTTAGCTTTGCGCACTTTCTCGGTGTAGAGATCCCAATCCCAGCTTGCTATCTCAAAATCGCCGCCAGAATCCTTGATCATCGCTTGGATATCAGAGCCTTCAGCCCGTGCATTACGTGCTGCAGCAGGTGCGATCTTGCGCAGCATCGCGTGGACGTTATCAACACTGCCTGCGGTCTGTTCGGCGATGATGTATTCGGCGTGAGTCTTCTTACCAAAGAGCTTTGCTCGCACTGCGCGTAGTTGCGCCATCTCTACGATGATCGCCTTAGTATCGAATTCATTGTCACGATTTCCTCGCAACAACGAAGCTTTCATGATCCGTTCGCGAGTAGTACGGACTTCTAGGCTGTCCAGCATGGGATTACCGGTGAAGTTGACCATGGCAAGAAGATATTTACCCTGTAACCCGCGAGCAGAAGCTGCATCGGCTGCTGCTTGAATCTCGCCTTCAGAAAGTCCGGCGAGTTCCTCTTTAGAATCAACAACCAGTGCGCTGTCATTTGTATCGGCCAGAAGATTCTTTGAAAACTGAGTCTCTAGGTAGGAAAGACGTTCATTGAGTTTCGTCAGTTCTTGGCGCTGAACCTGCGTTAAGTGGGCCCCAGCGTAGACAAAATCACGGTAGTACTTACCCAGTAACCAAGCATCCTCTGAGCTGAGAGAGAGCGAGTCTTTCGTATCGTGCAAAATCTTGATCCGTGAAAAAAGTGCTGGATTGAGAGTGATTGCATCTTGATGCGCTGATAGCTTCGGAGCAATCTCTTCTTCTATTGCATCTAGCGCGTCGTTGGTGTCACTTGATGATTTGTTGTAGAAAACCAGAAGCATCCGAGTGAGTGTGCGACCACTTTTTTCGAGGGCAACTATTGTGTTTGCAAAGGTTGGCTCCCCCGACGCGATGATTACATCAACTTCTGCCAACTGCTCTTTGGTGCCTTGATAGAAGGCCTCCAGATAATGCGACTCCTTAATGGATGCAAAATCAGGAAGTTCATATTCCAGGGTGCTAGCAGCGAAAAATGGATTCACAGACATTGATAAAAAATTTCTAGGCGCGAGGGCTAGGGCTGACGTTGAGCTTTGGGTCACGCTCTGGAAGTGCTCCTAGTGCGCTATCAATAGTCTTCATCACTGATGCATCGAGTTTTACCCCTGATGCTTTTACATTTTCCTTCACCTGAGATGGCTTAGTAGCTCCCATAATCGCTGATGAAACATTGTCATTCTGCAAGACCCAGGCGATAGCAAGTTGCGACATTGTCAGACCGACAGAATCTGCAACAGGTTGAAGTTTTTGAACCGCTTCAAGGACCTCATCGCGCATCCAGCGTGAAATCATTCCTGCGCCACTCTTCTTATCTGTGGCACGTGATCCTGCAGGAGGCTTCGCTCCTGGCTTGTACTTTCCAGTCAGAACACCTTGTGCAATTGGTGACCAGACAATCTGTCCGATTCCCTCTTTGCGAGAAAGTGGAACAACTTCGGATTCAATGACGCGCCATAGCGCCGAATATTGTGGTTGGCTAGAAACAAATCGTGAATATCCACGTGCATCTTGAATCTTGAGAGCTGATGAAATTTGCTCTGCAGTCCACTCAGAGAAGCCAATGTAATTTACTTTGCCCTGACGAATCAAATCCTCAAAGGCTTGAAGAGATTCCTCGAGAGGTGTTTCAAAATCAAAACGGTGCATCTGGTAGAGATCGATATGATCAACATTTAAACGCTTGAGGGATGCGTGGCAAGATTCCATGATGTGCTTACGTGAAAGACCGCGATCATTCTTTCCAGTTCCAGTTGGCCAGTACACCTTCGTGAAGAGCTCGTACGATTCTCTGCGAATACCTTTGAGCGCTTTACCTAAAACTGTCTCTGCGCGAGTTCCTGCATATACATCTGCAGTGTCAAAAGTCGTGATGCCTAGGTCGAATGCGGTCTTCACACATTTGATGGCAGCTTCCTGCTCAACCTGGGAACCGTGAGTGATCCAGTTTCCATATGAGATTTCCGATACATACATTCCAGTACTGCCGAGGCGTCTATATTCCATGCGCAGCAGATTACGCTATATTCCCAACTACACAAGCAAAAATATTGAGGATACCCCGCATAATGGCTCAGAATATGAGACGAAAATTCGGTAACGTCTGGCGCGCACTACCCCACCCATTCCGGTGGGTAATAGTTGCAACGGTCGGAACGACTCTGATTCTGCTTGGGATTGTCTTCGTATTTATTCCAGGCCCTGGCCTTCCCCTGATAGTTCTCGGTGTGGCAATCTTGGCGACCGAGTTTGCGTGGGCTCAAGTTGTCTACATCCGAATCAAAGATGAAACAGATAAAATGACAGCCCGTGCAAAGAAAGCTTTTAAGCGCAAGTAGATCGTTTGTGTTGTCGGCGAGGTCATCTAGGCTCATCAGATGAAGAAGACAGTTGTCGATGAAGATCTATCGCAGACAACTTTTGTCGTTCTCGATTTAGAGACTTCTGGCGCCTCACCAAAGACCGGTAGCGCAATCACTGAAATAGGCGCAGTCAAAGTCTGCGGCGGCCAAGTCCTAGGAACCTTTAAAACTTTTGTAAATCCGGGTACGCCACTTCCTCCATTTATTACGGAGCTCACCGGTATTACCGATGAGATGCTTGTTGATGCGCCAAAGATTGAATCGGTATTGCCGCTGCTCTTCGAATTTTTAGGGAGCGACAAGTCAACAGTCTTTGTAGCCCATAACGCGCCCTTTGATCTCTCTTTTCTCAAGGCCTCGGCAGCTCTGCATGGATATGCATGGCCGAACTTTCGAGTGATCGATACCGTCAAGGCGGCCCGTTTTGTTCTGACGAAAGATGACGTTGCAAATTACCAATTAGGTACTCTGGCGATCTACTTTCGTACCGAGATTGCACCCAATCACAGAGCACTCGATGATGCTCTTGCCACAGTGGATGTTCTCCATGGAATTATCGAGAGAATGGGAACCTTCGGCATCACCACCATTAACCAGATGCTCAACGCAGGGGCTAAGAAGGCACGACCAAAGATTGAGTCAACGCAATCCACTTCTGCAGAAGGGCGGTAGTTGCTCCACTATCCACCGCAGTCTCTGCCTTCTTCAAACCTCGAGTAATTCGTTCACGCACATCGAGATCTTGCTCTCCATCAAAGGCAGCGATTGCAGCAGCCGCATTTAACAGCACCGCATCTCGTGGAGCACCCTTCTCGCCTGCGAAAATTGCCAATGTAATTCGCGCATTTTCGGCGGCATCTCCCCCGACGAGATCACTGACCGGTGCGCGAGAAATTCCAAAGTCTGAGGGCTCGATCAGATCACTTCGAATTTCGCCATTGCCAATACTTAAGATTGACGTGGTTGATGAAAGCGTAATTTCGTCGAGTCCGTCATCGCCTCGAAAAACAAATCCATCGACGCCGCGGGTAGCTAGAACTTCTGCCATGACTAAGTGCATTCGATCATCGGCTACACCGATTGCGGCAGCCTGAGGTTGTGCCGGATTTGCCAAGGGTCCCAAGATATTAAAAACAGTTGGGATGCCAAGCTCTTTTCTGGCGGGGGCGGCAAAGCGCATTGCTGGATGAAAAATTGGGGCGAAGCAGAAACCGATTCCCAGCTCTCGCACTGTTCTTTCGACAGCCTTGCCGTCGAGAGTAATCGCCACACCAAGTGCTTCAAGGAGATCACCCGATCCAGATTTACTTGAGGCCGCTCGATTACCGTGTTTAACAACTCGCGCTCCGGCTGAGGCGGCGATGATGGCCGCAGTCGTGGAGATATTGATTGTGTGCGCGCCATCTCCACCCGTACCAACTGTGTCGACCGCGCGCTCTGCAATTGAAATCGGAGCGCTGTGAGCAAACATTTGATTGACAAGTGCTGAGACTTCTTCCGCCGTTTCGCCCTTATTTTTTAGCGCAACGAGAAATGATTTAATCTCAAAAATATCTGCCTTACCGAGAAGAATTGTCTCCATCACTGAAGAGATCTCATGAGCTTCGAGATCGAGCCCACTAACCAAGCGGTCTATATAAGAGCTCCACATAAGGGCTTCACCTACTCTCTACGGCAGAAGCTGTTCTTAGAGGAAATTATGCCTTGATGCGCGCGATTGAAGAGCGCAATAAATCAGCAACGGTATGTGCCAACGTGAATGGATCGATGGGATGAAGAACATTTGCCTCAGCCCGTGACCAGGTCGCAAGCCATGCATCTTCCTTGCGAGCTGTCATCACCAATACCGGTGGGCAGTTAAAGAGCTCATCCTTAAGTTGGCGAGCAACTCCCATTCCGCCTTCAGGGGCTGACTCACCATCGAGAATAAAGAGATCAATTTCGTGATCGCCATTTCGCGCCTTGCCATCCACATAAAGACGCAGAGCGGGACCAGTAGCAAATTCAATAATTGAATGAGGCGCTAGATCTGAGGCGACCCGGGTTCCTAAAGCAGCTGCTACGTGGGCTCGGACCGTCACATCATCGGAGTAGAGAACGATATTCAGGCGGCGGGACTCTTCTTGCGACATGGCCGAACTCTACCGCGAGAGATGGCCGAATCGATGGTGACCCGTTTCACCTCAAAGATGGGCAAATAAGGGTCAGATAGAGCCAGAGAAAGAGGTGAAAGGCTGCGATATCAGGAATAATCTCCCGCATGACAAGTACAGTCTCAAGCCAGGCATCAGAGCCAGCCTCGATGCATCGGATCACCAAGCCGAACGTTGTTGCGGTGGGCACGATCGTGTGGCTCTCAAGTGAATTGATGTTCTTTGCAGCGCTCTTCGCAATGTACTTCACTACTCGCGCTGTGCAAGGTCCGGCGATCTGGCTGGAATCAACTGAGTTTCTTAACATTCCATTCGCAGCAATCAACACCACCGTTCTTGTTCTCTCATCTGTGACATGCCAATTCGGTGTCTTTGCTGCAGAGCGCTTCCAGAACAAACGTGAAGGTTCACTTTTCCAAATTAACCTGTGGGGAATGCGCGAATGGTTTTCTCTTACATTCCTCATGGGCGCATTCTTTATCGCCGGTCAAATTTATGAGTATGCAGCTCTTGTCACAGAAGGTTTGACACTCTCTTCAAACGCTTATGGTTCGGTCTTCTTCCTGGCAACAGGATTCCATGGTCTACACGTGACGGGGGGTTTGATTGCATTCCTCATTGTTTTGATTCGTGTCGCTAAAGCACGCCGCTTCACACACCAGCAGGCAACGACCACGATCGTTGTTTCGTATTACTGGCACTTCGTCGATGTTGTATGGATTGCGCTCTTCTCTGCGATCTATCTGATTAAGTAGATAGGGATATAAGTGAAGAGACTTTCTCGCCATCGCAGACATAGAGCTGTTGCTCCGCTACTACTCATTTTTGCCCTTCTTGGAATCGGTACGACATTCCAAATAGCTGGTGCGGCTACTACATCGCCAATGACCGCTGCAGAAAGAACAGCAGCAATTGCAGAAGGAAAAGAAATCTTCTTGAGAGGTTGCTCCTCTTGCCATGGATTAAATGCTGAAGGTGGCTCAATTGCACCATCACTGATTGGCGTAGGCGCTGCCTCTGTGGACTTCCAGGTAGCTACCGGTCGTATGCCAATGGCTGATATGAGCCAACAGGCTATGCGAAAAGATCCTGTCTACAACGATGAAGAGGTTGCAGCCCTTGCTGCATACGTTTCCTCTCTTGCACCAGGACCTGAAGTTCCATCTGAAGAGATGCTCAACTACGAACGTGATGGTGAAGTTGCAGAAGGTGGCGAACTCTTTCGTACAAACTGCGCGATGTGCCACAACTTCGCTGGACAGGGTGGAGCGCTTACACAAGGAAAATATGCTCCATCTGTCATGGGTGTAGAGCCTGTTCACATTTATGAAGCGCTGATCACAGGACCGCAATCAATGCCAGTTTTTTCTGACAAGACGCTTACCCCAAAAGAAAAGCTCTCGATCATTAAGTGGATTAAGGCAGCAGAGAAAGAGCCTCAACTTGGTGGAGTGGCGCTAGGTCGCGTTGGCCCAGTAACTGAAGGACTTCTTGTGTGGACACTCGGACTCGGACTGCTCATTGGTATTGCAGTCTGGCTAGCAGCGAAGGCGAAGTAGAAAACCATGAGTAAAGAAATCCAAGCTATTCAAGATCCAGGTGTGCCTGCACATAAGTTGCGCCAAACAGATATTGATCCAAAGGCAGCAGATCGTGCTGAACGCCAAGTTGCAATTCTTTTCTTACTCTCAGCCCTCAGTACTGTGCTATTTATCTACTCATATTTCTTTATTTCAACTGAAACTTTCATCTTCATCCCACTTATGGGTGAGCAGAATGCTCATCAACTCTTCTTAGGTCTTGGTCTTGCGTTCTCACTCTTGTTTATTGGCCTCGGTGCAGTGCACTGGGCAAAAACTTTGATGCCAGATAACGAAGTCATCGCGCACCGTCACGAATTCCGCTCACCAGATTCTGATCGTGAAGATTTCATTAAGACTGCAAAGGAAGGCGCAGCTGCAGCAGGTCTCGGACGTCGCTCACTTATCAAGCGCAGTATGGGTCTTGCGCTCGGGCTCGTCGGCATCTCCCCAATCTTTCTTCTCCGCGACTTGGGACCAACTCCGGGAGATGACTTCAAGAAGACCAGCTGGAAGGCTGGAACTCGTTTAGTGACAGATCCTGGTGATCGACCAATTCGCGCAGAGGATCTTGAAGTAGGGGCAGTTGCTCAGACACTTCCAGAACTTCCAGCCGGACAAGATCATCGCCCATTGAGCGATATTGGAAAAGATGCAGTCCTCTTGATTCGCCTGCGTCCCGAAGATTTTAATCTCGATCCAGAGCGTCTCTCGTGGACTTATCAAGGCATCATCGCCTTCTCAAAGATTTGTTCACATATGGGCTGTGCGGTCGCACTTTATGAACAGCAGACAAAACATCTCCTCTGCCCATGTCACCAATCAACTTTCGATGTCACCCGCGCCGCCAAAGTTATCTTTGGACCAGCGGCTCGTCCTCTGCCACAATTGGCAATCACTGTTGATGAAGAGGGTTACCTCATTGCACAAGCACCATTTAACGAACCAGTCGGACCTAGCTTTTGGGAGCGATCAGCATGAGCGCACGTGAAAGAATCGCAGGAAATGTCGCAAACTATGTAGATGAGCGCACAGGTGCTGCTGCATGGATGAAGAAGAATCTCAACAAAGTCTTCCCTGATCACTGGTCATTCATGCTCGGTGAAATTGCACTCTACTCATTTGTTATTTTGCTCCTATCTGGAACCTTCCTCACATTCTGGTTCGACCCTTCCATGCGCGAAGTTGTCTACGAGGGTTCGTATGAGCCACTCAAGGGGCTAGAAATGTCTGCGGCCTACGCATCGACTCTTGATATCTCTTTCGAGGTTCGCGGCGGTTTGCTGATGCGACAGATTCACCACTGGGCCGCGCTGATCTTTATGGCAGCAATCGTTGTTCACTTACTTCGCGTTTTCTTTACAGGTGCATTTCGTAAGCCTCGTGAATTTAACTGGATTATCGGTATTGGACTTCTTACTCTTGGAATCGTTGAAGGATTCTTGGGTTACTCACTTCCAGATGACTTGCTGTCTGGCACAGGAATTCGCATTGCAGAAGCCATCATCCAAGCATTTCCTCTTGTCGGTTCCTATCTTGCATACTTCGCATTTGGTGGGGCCTTTCCCGGCGAAGCATTTATCCCGCGTATTTACACCGTGCACATCCTTCTACTGCCGGGAATTTTCCTTGCACTGATCACCGTGCACTTGATGTTGGTCTGGTACCAGAAGCACACTCAATATCCAGGTCCTGGACGCACGGAAAAGAATGTTGTTGGCTACCCACTACTGCCGATCTACATGGCTAAAGCTGGCGGATTCTTCTTCATCGTCTTTGGTGTCACCGCACTCCTTGGTGCAGTTGCCTCTATCAACCCGATCTGGCTCTATGGACCGTATACACCGGGACAAATTTCTGCCGGATCACAACCTGACTGGTACATGGGATGGCTTGATGGTCTCGTTCGAATGGCTCCGCCGATTGAGCCAGTGATATTTGGATACACACTTTCTCTCAATATTTTAATTCCTGGATTGATCATTCCTGGAATTCTCTTTACAGGAATGGCTCTCTATCCATTTATCGAACAGTGGATCACTGGCGATAAGCGCGAACATCATCTTCTCGATCGTCCGCGTAATGCGCCAAACCGCACAGCACTTGGTGCGATGGCCCTCACCTTTATGCTCATTGCTCTTATCAATGGTGGTAACGACATTATCGCAACCACCTTCCATCTCTCAATTAACCAGATCATGTGGTTTAGCCGAATTGGAATCATTGCTCTGCCACCGATCGCATTTGTAGTGACTAAGAGACTCTGTCTCTCATTGCAACGTGCAGATCGTGAACTTGTTTTACATGGTCGCGAAACTGGACGTCTTGTCATGATGCCATCGGGTGAATTCGTCGAAGTGCACGAGCCAATCTCACCTGAGAAGGCTTGGCTGCTCACACAACACGAGCAGAACGCACCACTTGAGCTCGAAGAGAAGGATGCGCATGGCGTGCGTCGTTCGGGGCTGCTTAAGTCAAAGCTAAGAAAGCGTTTTGCTATCGCTCATGCCGAGCAGATCTCAAAGCCAACTGTTGAAGATCTCAAGGAGATCGAACACCACTAAGGATTGGTTACTTCTCGCGCTCTCCCCTGGCTCACAACAAGTGCGACGCCAGCGATTGTCACAAGAGTTCCCACAGCAGTAACGAGGCCTATCTTCTCCCCAAAGAGGAAGTAGGCCTCTACTGCTGTAACCGCTGGAACTAAGTAATACAAGGATGAGACCGATGATGCACTCGATCGGGAAAGCAAGAAATAGAGAATTAAGATTGCACCTATTGAGAGAGCGACAATCAGCCATACCAACGAAAAGATGAATGACGCGTTCCAGGTAATGACTTGTCCTTGCTCAAATGCAAGCGACATAACACCGAGTAATAATCCTGTCGCAACATATTGCCATGAAGTTCCTGAGAGGACTTCAACACCTGATCCAAACTTCTTCTGTAATAACGTACCCGAAGTTCCACCAAGGAGAGCGATAAATATCGCGATCACTCCGACGGTCGGAAGCTCCTGGCCATTAGCCCCGTTAAGTTTTGGAGCGATCACCAGAATTAATCCAGAGAGTCCCAGCGCTAAACCTAACCACTTACGTGAGGTGAGTTGCTCCTTAAAGAAAATGGAAGAGAAGAGTGAGACAAGTACAGGTTGCAGCGAACAAATCAAAGCAGTGATTCCCGCTGGCATCCCTTGCTTTACGCCGTAGAAGCAGCCGCCTAAGTAAGCGCCATGGATTGTTACACCAACGAGAGCACTCTTACCGATAGTAGGTAGATCGTGAGTAAACCTTTTTGTGATCGCCAGCGAGATCAGCGCAAGTAATACTGAAGCGATCGCCATTCTTACAGCAATGAAAGTAAATGGTGGTGCATATGGAATTCCATAACGAATTCCAGTAAATCCAGTACTCCACAGGAGCACAAATAGGACAGGGGCTGTGCGAGTGGTTATCAACCCTCGCATAAGGTTTTTAGTTTAACGAGCGATTTAGCCATCCATTTGGGATTACGGTTGAGTGAATCAGTCTTATAGACCCACCAGCGCTGGGCTCTGTTGCACACTGACGCATCAAAAATCTCCGTTACTTGAGTACTTCCATTGCCAAGGTCGACTAGCTCATAGGACCAGGTCCATTTCATGAGGTGGCGCCAGGTAATCTTTTGATTCTCCTCGAAGGCAACTACTTCATTTGTGATGCGATAAGGCACTTTAATCTTCATCGACATTCCAAAGCGTGCACCAAGTGAGAGTCGCGCAGGTCCAGAAATTGATTTGTTGATTGTGGAGGATCCGTCAAAGAGTGCATGAGATTTGGGATCAGCAAGTAGATTAAAAATCTTGGATGGAGATGCCTGTATAACTATTCGGGCCGCGGCTGTATTTGGAAAATCTACTGTGAGAATTTCTGCGCGTACCTGCATGGTTGCTAGCTTTAATGTCCAACGCTCATGGAAGGATCATCAAGTGGTTTTTCGTACTCGGTTACCCAACCAATGATGCTAATGACCAAAGAAACCAGTGCGATCACAGTGAGCCACCATCCAATAATGAGGCCGAAGCCCATCGCGATAGCGCTAGCAGCAACAGGCAGTGGCCACCATGAGTGTGGGCTATAAAAACCAAGTTCACCAGCACCATCTGAAATCTCTGCAGTGAGATTATCTGCCGGCATCACTGTGCCAATTCGCTTCTGCGTAAACCAGAGATAGAAACCGACCATTCCTGCAAGGCAGGCTGCTAAAAGCATGCCAGTAATTCCTACTGCTTCGCCGCCGACATACCAATAGATAGCCGCCATGATTACATAGAAAACACTGAGGCCAACAAAGAGCTGCCAATTAACCTTCATGGTTAGTGTCCTTCAGTCTTGATGTGTGGATGATGAAGATCAAACGCTGGACGCTCAGAGCGAATGCGTGGAATAGATAGGAAGTTGTGGCGTGGTGGTGGGCACGAAGTAGCCCACTCAAGGGACGAACCGTAACCCCAAGGATCATCCACCCCAACCATTGGACTCTTACGAGTAATCCATACATTGATAGCAAAAGGAATCATTGAAAGAGCTAACAAGAATGAGCCAACTGTTGAAATCATATTCATGCCGGTGAATCCATCTGTTGCTAGGTAATCGGCATAACGACGTGGGAATCCCTTAATACCGAGCCAGTGCTGGATCAAGAATGTGAGGTGGAAGCCGAAGAAGAGAGTCCAGAAGTGAATCTTTCCAAGACGTTCATTGAGCATCTTGCCTGTCATCTTTGGCCACCAGAAATAGAAGCCGCCAAACATCGCAAAGACCACAGTACCGAAGAGCACATAATGGAAGTGGGCAACAACGAAGTAAGAAGCAGATACAGCGAAATCAAGCGGTGGTGAAGCCAGAATAATTCCAGTAAGGCCGCCGAAGAGGAATGTGACGAGGAATCCCATTACCCAGAGCATTGGTGTTTCAAATGTAACGTGGCCTCGCCACATTGTGCCGATCCAGTTAAAGAATTTCACACCAGTCGGTACACCAATTAAAAATGTCATAAAAGAGAAGAAGGGCAAGAGAACCTGTCCACTTGCAAACATGTGGTGGGCCCAGACAGCAACAGAGAGAGCAGAAATAGCAATCGTTGCTGCAATCAAACCTTTATAACCGAAGATTGGCTTGCGGCTAAAGACAGGGAGAATCTCTGTTGCGATTCCAAAGAATGGAAGTGCCAAGATGTAGACCTCGGGGTGGCCAAAGAACCAGAAAAGATGCTGCCAGAGCATCGCTCCACCATTCGCCGGATCAAAAATGTGGGTTCCATAAATTCGATCAGCTTCTAATCCAAGGAGCGCGGCTGCAAGAGGCGGGAATGCAAGAAGTACAAGGATCGAAGTAAGAAGTACGTTCCATGAAAAGATCGACATACGGAACATCGTCATACCTGGTGCGCGCATCGTAAAGATTGTTGTTATGAAGTTAACTCCACCAAGAATTGTTCCGAGTCCACTGATTGCAAGGCCAACAACCCATAGATCGCCACCGATTCCAGGTGAGTACGTTGAGTTTGCAAGAGGTGCGTAGGCGGTCCAACCAAAGGAAGCTGCTCCACCTGGTGAGAGGAATCCAGCGAAGGCCATGATTCCGCCAAAGAGGTAGAGCCAATAGGACAACATATTTAAACGCGGGAATGCCACGTCTGCTGCGCCGATTTGTAGCGGCATAATTACATTAGCAAAACCAACGAATAGCGGTGTTGCAAACATCAACAACATGATCGTTCCGTGCATTGTAAATACTTGGTTGTACTGCTCGTTAGAGATGAATTGCATGCCAGGGCGAGCGAGCTCGATACGAAGAATCAGGGCAAGGATTCCGGCAATCAGGAACCAAGCAAATGAGGTCATGAGGTATAGGTAGCCGATTGTCTTGTGGTCTGTTGAAGTTACCCATTTAACAAAATTCTTGCCCTTAGAAGCCGGTGCTACACCCGGAGTCGCGGCGATAGTTGGTCGCTCTGCATACGTTGTCATGCTGTGCTCGCTTTCAGAGTCTCTAGGTACTTCTGATAATCAGCCTGTGATACAACTTTGAGCTTAAAGATCATCTGTGAGTGATTGCGACCACAAAGAATGTTGCAACGACCTGGGAACTCACCAATTTTGTTAGCTGTAAATTCAAGGTTGTTTGTCACTCCTGGCAAATTCTGAATCTGAATCATAAATGCAGGAATCCAGAAACCATGGACAACATCACTGGCAGTAATTGTGTAGCGAACACGCTCGCCAATCGGAACTACAAGTGTCGGTGGCTTCTCAGGAGTTCCAGTAACAATTGCCTTCTCCCCCGCTTCTGGGTAACCAAATTGCCATGACCACTGGATTGCATTGACGGTGATCTCGTGAGCAACAGTCGGAGATTTTTCAACAATTTCATTCTCTTTTACTGCGGTGAAATAGAACATAACCGCAATGATGATGAATGGAATTACTGTGTATACGATCTCAACTGGGACGTTGTACTGAGTCTGCTTTGGAAATTCACCTTTAGAAGCCTTCGCGCGGTGAAATACCGCGGGCCACAAGATCAAAATTAAAGTGATTACTCCGACTACTCCAGCTGCGATCCAAGCGCCTTGCCACAGTGAGAGTGAGATGTCGTTAACGCTTGAAACGCCTTCTGGGAAACCGAGTCCTGAAACTTTTGAACAACCACTTAAGGCCAGAACCATCGGAGTAATGACCAGCCCGAGGCGTAGAGCGCGCGATTTTCTTGTTGTGAGCGACATAGGAGAAGGATAGTGGCGAGGAGAGAAGTTGCGAGCCGGTGCTAGTAGCCTTGATCGGGTGGTTCGTGTCACAGGAAATTTCACCTCAGAGGCCCCGTTATCGGAGATCGTCTCTTCGGCGATAAGTGCTGCCTTTGAGGCCGGTTGGGCCGATCCGAAGAAAATTTCCCAAGCTTCACAGAGAGCCAAAATCTTGCAGAACCACGCATTCGAAGCCCTCGCTTCCGGGTTGGGAATTCGAGTGGATCAGATGGAGATTGTTGGCGAATCAGAGTTAGCGACCTATCTCTGTATTGCAGGATTTTTGGATCCTAACCGCCGCCTAGCAGTCGGTGAAATTGATCGAGGCAAGATCCGCGCATTTTCACGTACTCACGAAAATCACTCAATTATCCCTGTAGATAGCAATGGATACCTGGATGCTGAGAAAATTCCTACGGACTCACTTCTGACTCTGCAGATCGTCAATGGCGAGACTGGCGTTGTGCAAGATATCGAAACATTAAAAGCGAAGGCAGAGATGATCGTTCTTGATGCCACGTATTCAGGGCCGCGCATCCCATTGGGTGAGAACTGGGATGGTGCAATCTTCTCAGGCCAAGCATGGGGTGGCCCATTTGGATTATCGATCTTTGCAATTGCCAACCCTCAACAGTGGCGATATCCCCTGCCACATATTGCACCCATTAGAACTCCAGGTGGATATTCGCTTCCACTATTACTAGGTGCAGCAGTTGCTCTTGAAAATTTCAAGGAAGATCGAAAGAAATTAGAATCTCTAAACCTCTACCTGCGCCAGCAAATTTCCACATCAATTCCTGCCGCCATTGTTGTCGGTGAAAGTTCAAAAACTATTCCAAACCATCAAACCATTGTTATTCCAGGAACCATAAGCGAAATGCTCGTGCGCGAATTAGAGGCCAGCTCTGTCTCAGTTGATGCCGGCTCTGCTTGTTCTCCTGCGGATCTGGCCCCAAGCCACGTACTGGCTGCCATGGGATTGCCTACAGAAGGTTCAATGAGATTAACGTTACGAGAAAATCACACTGAGGCAGATATTGATGCGCTCGTGAGGGCTTTAGTGGAAGTGTGCCGCAACTTCTGATCGTGCATCGGCTCCATAAGCCAATTCGAAACGATCGAGAAATTCTGTTGGGGTAAAGCTGTACTCCTGCGTGCCCATTGTCTCGATGACATAGGTTGCAATAAGAGAGCCCAATTGAGCGCAGCGTTCATGCGAAAGACCCCATGCAAGCCCTGCTACAAAACCACTTCTAAATGAATCACCAACACCGGTTGGATCAATCTTCGCTTTTTCTTGAGGGCACGTCACTGTGATTGTCGCTGTGCCTCGTCCTTCAACGCGAGAACCAGCAGAGCCTAAAGTAACAACACGATATTTCACTCGGTCGAGAATTTCGTCATCACTCCAACCAGTCTTTTGAATCGCAAGTGCCAACTCGTATTCATTGAGAAATAGGTAGGTTGCTCCATCAATGAGAGCTTTAATTTCTTCACCAGAAAGCCGTGCCATCTGCTGAGAAGGATCTGCAAGAACAGCAATCCCCTTTGACTTCGCCACTTCTGTATGGCGCAACATTGCCGCTGGATCATCTGGTGAAATCACAAGAAGATCTAGGTTTCCTTCTTTATCGATGATGGGCTGGAGCTCGATGTCTCGCGCCTCTGACATTGCGCCAGGAAAGAAAGATGCGAATTGATTAAGTTCGGAGTCAGTCGTAACAGTGAAGAGCGCGGTGAACTGAGTAGTGGAGACAAGTGCATGAGATGTATCAACTCCGTGGCGAGTAAGCCATGCGTTGTAATCAGGCCAATCTTTTCCAACTGCTGCAATGAGAAGTGGCTTATGTCCGAGGACACCAAGTCCGAAACAGATATTGGCGGCACACCCCCCGCGACGAACTTCCAAACCATCGACTAAGAAGGAGAGTGAAATCTTCTCGAGTGAACCCACGACGACAGAATCTGAAAACTTTCCTGGGAACGTCATGATGTGGTCGCGCCCGACCGAACCTGCGACACCTATCTTCATAGGGCGAGAATCTACAAGTATCTAGAAGTAAATGTGGGAATTAGTTAAAAGAATCACCGCAGGCACAAGAACCTCCGGCATTTGGATTATCGATAGTAAAGCCCTGCTTTTCAATCGTATCCACGAAATCAATTGTTGCACCCATCAAATATGGATCGCTGAGCTTTCCAACAATCACTTTGACTGCGCCAAACATGCGAACTACATCGCCTTCGAGTTCGCGATTATCAAAGAAGAGCTGATAGCGAAGACCTGAACATCCACCTGGCTGAACCTCAACGCGAAGGTAGAGATCATCAGCACCTTCTTGTGCCAAGAGCGCTGCAACCTTGGCTGCTGCCCCATCGGTAAGAGAGATGCTGGTGGTGGTCGATGTTGTGTCCTGTGTAGTCATAGGCAAAGAGTACCCGCGCCACTTCGCATCCGCGACCCAAATAGGTGAGAATGGTGTCATGTCATCTTCTACTGTGACCAACCTCCTGCTTCTCGGCCGAGGTTCAGATCCACTCTCTGAACGTGGAGTGACGTGCGCAGGTGAGATTCCCACTGCCAGCGATCCAGATCTCGTTGCCCGAGCCAAGGCTGCTCGCGCCGCCCTGGGTGATCGCGCCATCGTTTTAGGACATCACTATCAGCGCGATGAGGTAATTGAATTCGCAGACATCACGGGCGATTCATTTAAGTTGGCCCAAGCTGCACAAGCACAGAGCACGGCAGAATTCGTAATTTTCTGCGGTGTGCACTTCATGGCAGAAAGTGCCGACATCCTTACAAGTGATCGACAGAAAGTTATTCTTCCTGACTTAGCTGCTGGTTGTTCCATGGCTGATATGGCAACTGCTTCACAAGTTGATGAGTGTTGGAAAACTTTGAGTGACCTCGGCGTTGCCAGCACAACTATTCCAGTGACGTACATGAATTCATCTGCAGCGATCAAATCATTTACCGGCGAACACGGCGGAACTGTCTGTACATCTTCTAATGCGCAATCTGCAATGCAGTGGGCCTTTACGCAAGGCGAGAAGGTTCTCTTTCTCCCCGATCAACATCTAGGAAGAAATACTGCAGTGAAAAGCCTCGGGCTCTCACTGGAGGATTGTGTCCTCTGGAATCCGTGGAAGCCCATGGGTGGTCTGACTGAGAGTGAAATCAAAAATGCAAAGGTCATTCTGTGGCGCGGCCACTGCTCTGTGCATGGACGTTTCTCTAAGGAATCAATTGATGATGTGCGATCCCGCATTCCTGAAGTAAAGATTCTCGTTCATCCAGAATGCACCCACGAAGTAGTTACCAATGCCGATGTGGTGGGTAGTACTGAATTTATTATCAAAACGATTGAGGCAGCACCTGCAGGCAGCGCATGGGCTATCGGCACCGAATTCAATCTCGTTTCACGCCTTGCCAAAGCTCATCCCGATAAGACGATCGTCTTTCTCGATAAAACTTTATGCTACTGCTCGACCATGAATCGGATAGATCTCCCCCATTTGGTCTGGGCGATGGAATCTCTGGTCGCTGGCCACGTGGTCAACCAAATATCTGTAGATGCCACAGTCAAGAAGTTCTCTCAACTAGCACTTGAGCGAATGCTCGCTCTATAGTCCACCCATGAGCAACGAATCTTCTGAAGAAAAAACCACTCAGAGCAAGGGCCGCCCGACCCCGAAGCGCAAAGATGCAGAATCTGCCCGCAAGGTTTCATCTCTTGCACCTGCGCGTTCAAAAGAAGAGAAGGCCCGTCAGAAATCTGCTGGTCGTGCCGCTCGTATAGCTCAACGCGCTGCATATCTTCGTGGTGACGAGAACGCGCTTCCAGCTCGTGACCGCGGTCCCGTTAAACGATTTGTAAGAAACTACGTGGACTCACGTCGCTCCATTGGTGAATATTTTCTTCCTGTCATTGGCGTTGTTCTTCTCGTTTCACTCATTCCAGTTGCTGCAGCTGCAGTTATTGGTGTGGTACTGATGTACACCGTTCTCTTTGCTTCTGTTATCGATGGTGCACTTCTTGGGCGAAAGATCAAACGTGAAGTTATCGCGCGCTTTCCTGGAGAGACAGGTAAGGGTCTTGCCATGTACGGCTGGCTGCGTTCGACGCAGATGCGCCGCATGCGTGCGCCAAAGCCTGGCGTGGCTGTAGGAGAAAAGTTCTAACTACCCCTTAAGGTAGGAAAACAATTTAATAAAAGTTCTTTTGTAGGGGAAGTTCGGTGAAAATCCGACGCTGACCCGCAACCGTAAGAGCGTTCTACGCTCGTAGTCGGATTACCTACATAAGAGCATTGACACACACCCGCCGAGGTTTGCGGGGCGTAGTCCAAGCTAAAGCGTGCATTCGCTATTTCTAGGAGCTACCCCCTGTGAGACTCTCACACGATGAGGAGCTCCAGATACATGAAGAAGAAATTCGCAGTACTAGCCACTCTGGCTTTACTTGCCGCAACAATTACTCCAGCACAAGCAGCCGGTACTGGTTATCGCTATTGGGGATATTTCCAAGCAGCTCCAAAGGCAACAGTATGGACTGCTGCAATGACAGGTCCCACAGTTGATATCGCTGATGGATCAGTAGAAGGTTGGGCATTCACATTTTCTAGCGATGCCGTTCCCGATGCATCATCACCTTCAGTGCTTCCAGATTTTCAATCCATCTGCGGAAAGACACGCGCAGTTGCCGGCAAGAAGAGAATTGCACTCGTGATTGATTTCGGTGCAGCTTACTTAGCTCCTACTGGAGAGAAGCCACTGAAGACTGTGAAGCGCTGCATCACAATCGAGAAGAAGGCTCAAGGCATCGATGTGCTCGGCAAAGTTGTGCGAGTTCGTGGCGATAAGTCAGGGTTGATCTGTGGCCTTGGTGGATATCCACGTAAAGAGTGCGGTGTGGAAATTCCTACACCAGCAGCTTTAGCGAACAAGTAATTCATAGATAGATGAAGAGAACATTCCACCCACTGACGTGGTGGTCCGGTGCGATCGCAATTTCTATTGCGGTTTCATTAACCCATCACACCGCCTTTAATCTGGCGGTGGTGGGTGGAATGTGCCTCATTGTTTATCGCGCTAACCGAAGCGCTATAGATAGAACTCCTTGGTCTGGCGGCCTATGGTTTGCACTCAAAATTGCAGCGATCATCATCGTGATCCGCACCGCTATCGGAATTGCTATCGGCGTTCCTATCCCAGGAAATACCATCTTTGAATTGCCTATTCTCTACCTCCCGGACTGGATGGCGGGTATCCGAATCGGTGGCGCAATTACGCAAGAGAGACTCACTTTCGCCTTTGCAGAAGGTATCCAGATCGCAACGCTCATCTGCATTTTTGCAGCAGCAACATCTCTTACATCGCCTCATCGCCTTCTGCGTCAGATGCCGATCTTTATCTATGAATTTGGTGTGGCACTGGTCATCGCAACATCTGTACTTCCGCAATTAGTTTCAAGTGCGACACGAATTAAGAGCGCCCAAAGGATGCGCGGTATCCAAAGGCGAGGCTGGGCTGGTGTTGCACTCCCCCTTCTTGAAGAATCACTGGCGCGTTCACTCAATTTAGCCGCTGCGATGGATTCGCGCGGCTATGGGTATTCACGCCATCGCTCACGGTATCGCCGAGAGAAAATACTTCCGCGTGATCTCACAGTTATTTTCTCAGCGGTCGCTCTCATACCGTTTTCAATGGTGGTCTTTGTATGATTAGGTTTAATAACGTCTCGCTGATCTACCCGCACTCACTACACACAGTCTTTGAGGATCTCTCATTTACGATTGATGAAGGTGAGATGGTTTTAGTTATTGGTGCTACCGGATCCGGAAAATCATCGCTTCTACGACTTATAAATGGCTTGGTTCCCCATCACACAGGTGGAATTTTGGCAGGTGATATCTCCGTCGATGGAATATCAACCTCGCTCACTAAACCCGGAGGACTTGCTCACCTCATTGGCATTGTTGGCCAAAATCCAGCACATGGATTTGTCACCGATACCGTTGAGGAAGAACTTGTATTTGGAATGGAAGCCCTTAACTTCGCCCCTGACGTGATGCGTAAAAGAGTCGAAGAGATTTTGGACCTACTCTCCCTTGCCCACCTGCGTGCTCGCTCAATCTCAACGCTGAGTGGCGGAGAACAACAACGTGTTGCTATCGGCAGCGCTTTGGTCATGCATCCAAAAGTTCTGGTGCTCGATGAACCAACGTCGGCACTAGATCCAATTGCGGCAGAGGAAGTCTTATCAATCCTGCACCGACTTGTTCATGATCTGGGGCTGACAGTCGTTATCTCAGAGCATAAGTTAGAACGAGTTATTGGCTTTGCCGATCGCATCATTGCAATTTCTGCAGATGGTAAAACCGAGATCGATATTCCAGAAGAGATTCTTAAAAAATCACCGATTGCACCACCGATCGTCCATTTGGCACGCGCACTCAATCTAGATTCCGTTGGGACCAGTGTGCGAGAAGTGCGACGCATGACTACGCATCTTCGTGACTTCACGCCACTGCTTTCGCAACCCGGATCTGCGACAGGTCAGACGGTTGTGGCAATTGAAAAGCTCAGCCATTTCTATGGTGAAAAAATGGCGCTCCGAGAGGTCTCTCTCGAATTTAAATCAGGTGAGATATCAGCTGTGATGGGACGCAATGGAGCGGGCAAGAGCACGCTCTTTAAATCAATAGTTGGATTTCATACATCAATAGGCGGGCAGATAAGGGTTCTTGGTACAGATCCAACAGAGCTACACGGTCGGAAGCGTCTTTCAACAATTGGTTACATTCCACAAGAACCAAGTGATTTATTGATCCATCCCTCGGTGGCTAAAGAGTGTGCCGCCAGTGATCGTGACAATGGATTAGCCGATGGTTCAACTTTTGCATTCCTGATTCGCCTCACGCCGACAGTTAATCCAGAAGCTCATCCACGTGATCTCTCAGAAGGTCAGAGACTTTCCCTCGTTCTCGCCCTCATTCTCTGTAGCGCACCCGATGTTCTCATCATGGATGAACCAACGAGAGGTTTGGATTATCAAGCAAAATCGCTCTTGGTTGACACCTTGGTTTCATATTCTCGCAATCTCGGAAAATGTGTCTTGATCGCTACACATGATGTTGAGCTCGTCGCAGAAGTCGCCGATCGAGTTGTCTTCTTGGCAGATGGTGATGTTGTAGCCGATGGTGCAACGCTAGATGTTCTTCTCTCTTCTCCAGCATTTGCCCCGCAAGTTGCAAAGGTGATGTCACCCGCTCCGTGGCTTACAGTCAAAGATGCCCTTCGCGGCATTGCAGAGGCAGCCGGCAAGGATTCAAAAGAGTGAAAACTACACCGGGTATTTACCGACTATCACTTCAATCAAAGACAGTTCTCACCTTTACATCAGTAATTGCTTTAGCAGGATTTATCTGGCCATTTTTCTACGTTGGAAATCTCCATTGGATATTTGTTGTTGCAATTGCTGCCTCAGCACTTCTACTAGTGTCGGAAGTAGGAATCGGATCAATCGATGCTAAATCAATTGCACTCCTAGGAGTAATGAGTGCATTCATCACTCTCTTAAGACCCTTAGGTGCTGGAGCCGCGGGTCTTGAACCGATCTGGTTTGCCCTCATCATTGCAGCGCGAGTTTTCGGACCATCCTGGGGATTTCTCTTAGGGATTACTTCGATGACAACATCAGCGCTACTTACCGGCGGAGTTGGCCCATGGCTTGCTTACCAAGTTTTTGCAGCGGGATGGATAGGCCTGCTTGCGGGTTCACTTCCTCAAAAATTCGTAGGAAAATTGATTCGCGGTACTTCAGAGAAGGTAATGCTTATTGTGGTCGGAATCTTCGCTTCCTTTGCATTTGGAATCCTGATGGATCTGCAATTCTGGCCCTGGGTTCTGGGATCTAATACTCAACTCTCTTACATCCCTGGTGGAGCTATAAGTGAAAATCTTTCCCGCTTTATTACATTCCATTTTGCATCGTCAATGGCATGGGATATTCCTCGAGCGATTCTTACATCTGTCCTGATAGTAATGACAGCCACACCGTTTCTGAGGGCCTTACGCCGAACCTACTTCAAGGCAGCTTTTCTGACTCCGATCGAGTTTAAGAACGCGGTCCAGATAAAGAATTAACGTACGTGGGATGGCACAAAAGGGAATTCCACGATGGTCGCAGATGATGCGCGTCCGCGAATATCAATTGAAACTTGATCGCCAATAGATAGATGTGTATCTACTAGCGCCAGCGCAATACCCACCCGAAGAGTTGGTGAGAAGGTTCCGCTCGTTACTGTTCCAACGCTCTTTCCAGATCCGTCTTGTAACTCCATGCCTGCACGAGGAATTCCTCGATCATTGGATTTCAATCCGCGCATACGTCGAGCAGGCCCTTCACTCTTCTGCGCAACTAGAACTTCACTGCCGTGGAAAGGACCTTTCTTCCAGCCGATTGCCCATGTAGCACTTGCCTGTACTGGAGAAATATCTAGCGAAAGTTCATGGCCATGTAATGGATATCCCATTTCGGTACGCAGAGTGTCTCGTGCACCGAGACCACAGATCGCTCCTTCTTCAGCCAAGACAGCGGCGGCGCAGATATCCCACACTGATTCAACATCAGCTCGTTGTGGCAATAGTTCGAATCCGTGCTCGCCCGTATACCCAGTGCGGCACAAAATTACATCTGCTTGGCCAATGCGAACATGTGAAAATGCCATGTAATCCATCTCTGATTCAACGCCGAGTTTTTTTAACACTGCAGATGCGCGAGGACCTTGAAGTGCAATCACTCCGAAATCTTCATGGAGATTTTCTACCGCAATCCCTTCAGGTGCACTCTCCTTAAGTACCCGAACCACATCAGTGGTATTCGATGCATTAGGAACCAAGAACAAATCTGTTGCGCTATTGCGATAGACGATCAAGTCATCAATGACTCCACCCTCTTTATTACAGAGCAATGTGTATTGAGCTTGTCCATCTGTAATGCGATGTAAATCGTTTGTGAAAACACTGTTCAGAAACTCGAGAGCTCCTTCACCGCTCACGCGCGCCTTGCCGAGGTGTGAGACATCAAAGAGCCCCACGCGCTCACGGACTGCTGCGTGTTCAGCCAAGACTCCTGCGCCTGGATACTCAATAGGCATTAACCAGCCACCAAAATCAGCCATCTTCGCGTCAAGGGCAAGGTGGCGACTATGTAAAGGTGAATTTTTCATCCCATCAACCTACACTTACGGCGCTAGGACAGGCAGTTGGCAACCCCGAGACTTTCGAAAGGCATGTGTGACATTGACTATGACCGCACTCTCTCTTACCTCCGCACTTAAAGATGACATTCTTGTCGTCGGGCTCGCGCAAGGTCCTGCCCAGCGAAAAGGTGGAAGGCCAACTCTGGTAATCGAATCTGGAGATTTACTTCTCGACGCCAAAGGGCTAGAAGAAATTCTTGGCGATATGGGAGCAACAGGTAGGGCCGATGAAGTCATCAAGATTCCAGGTAACTCTGTTCGTCTCCTTGTCTTTACAGGTTTAGGAAAAGCATCATCTACCTACGGACATGAACTTCTTCGTCGCGCAGCAGGGGCTGCTTCTCGCACCCTCTCCAATCAAAAGTCAGCAACCTTTGCTCTTCCGGCTCACACCCTTGAAGGAGTATCAGCTGTTGCACAAGGTGCAGCTCTTGGTGCATATCTCTTTAACGAGTTTCGCAGCGATGAAGTCGTTACCAGCAACTCTTCTTTAGCCTCAGCAAAGATCTTTACCCCTCACGCCGCTAAGGCCGAATTTAAAGATGCCGTAACAGAGGCAGCTGTCATTGCTCAATACACATTTTTGACTCGCGACCTGATTAATACGCCGCCAAGTCACCTGAATCCAGCCTCCTTTGCAGATCGAATGAACGCAGAGGTGAAGGCAGCAGGCGGAGCTCGTGCAGGTCTATCGATCACCGTGATGACTGAGACAACGTTAAAGAGCAAGGGATACGGCGGAATTACTGCAGTGGGCCAGGGTTCAGCTAATCCCCCACGACTTGTTCGCATTTCGTACACACCAACAGGCAAGGTAAAACCGGCAAAACGATACGCCTTCGTTGGAAAGGGAATCACCTTTGATAGCGGTGGACTTGCACTCAAACCCGCTCTTGGTATGGAAGCGATGAAATCAGATATGAGTGGAGCTGCTGCTGTCTGTAGCGCAGTCTTAGCAATTGCTGCTCTGAAATTACCTGTTGCAATCGATGCGTGGGCACCGCTTGCTGAAAATATGGTCAGTGACAATGCCACTCGTCCAAGTGACATTATTACTATTTATGGCGGCAAGACCGTTGAAGTTCTTAATCCAGATGCTGAAGGACGCTTAGTTCTTGCTGATGCACTACAACGCGCGCAAGAAGAGAAGAACCTCGATGCAATTTTTGATATTGCAACGTTGACTGGTGCTCAAGTTGTCGCACTCGGCACTCGCACAAGTGCAGTGATGACAAATAATGAATCACTCTCAGAAGCATTCCTTGCAGTCACTCAGGAAACTGGTGAGCAGTTCTGGCCAATGCCTCTACCCACCGAACTCCGTGCATCACTTGATTCACCAGTTGCCGATCTTGCAAATATTGGAGATCGCATGGGCGGAATGCTTGTTGCAGGAATCTTCCTCAAGGAGTTTGTCTCTGACGATCTTCCTTGGCTCCACCTAGATATTGCAGGTCCTGCATATAACGATCGCGCAGTCCACGGATACACCCCTGTTGGTGGAACCGGTATTGGTGTCCGTTCGCTCGTTGCAGCGGCAAAGGCCCAGATCTAACCTCGCTCGAATTTGCTGGCTGGCGTTATCTCGCTCTCATTTTGTGAGTTGAACACGGTGCCAGTTAGTCATTGAGGGGTCAGACTGGCAAGATATGGGTATAGGCCTTGCGGTCAGGTGAGCAAAGGAGCAGAACTTCGTGTCTAACGTTGATCTCGTTGTACTCGGTGGCGGAAGCGGCGGATATGCAGCCGCGCTACGAAGCGCTCAACTCGGACTCTCTGTCGTACTCATTGAAGCCGACAAGCTTGGCGGAACCTGCCTTCACCGCGGATGTATCCCAACGAAGGCTCTACTCCATGCAGGTGAAGTCGCAGATACCGCTCGTGACTCCTCGCACTTCGGAGTGAACGCAACTCTAAACTCGATCGATATGAATGGTGTTAATTCATATAAAGATGGTGTCATCAGCAAATTGCATAAGGGCCTCCAGGGGTTAGTGAAATCCCGAAACATTACCTACGTTGAAGGTTACGGAAAATTAGTTTCGCGAGATACCGTTGAGGTAAATGGCGTTCGCTACACCGGCAAGAATGTTATTTTGGCAACCGGCTCATACGCCAGAACGCTTCCAGGTCTCGACATTGATGGAAAGCGCGTCATCACATCAGACCACGGCACAAAGCTTGATTACATCCCCAAGAGCGTCATCGTTTTGGGTGGAGGAGTCATTGGCTGCGAGTTCGCCTCTGTCTGGAAGTCATTCGGCTCTGAAGTAACAATTATCGAAGGGCTCCCTCACCTCATCGCGCTAGAAGATGAGTCGTCATCAAAACTTCTCGAGCGCGCATATCGAAAGCGCAAAATTAATTTTGAACTCGGCACTCGCTTTAAGTCTCACACCGTCACTGCTGATGGAGTAACTGTTGAGCTAGAAGATGGTCGTACCTTTAGCGCTGAACTTCTTCTCGTCTCAGTCGGCCGCGGTCCAGTCTCTGCAAATCTTGGATATGAAGAGCAAGGCATCACAATGGATCGTGGATACGTGATTGTCGATGATAAATGCCGCACAAATGTTCCAGGTATCTGGGCAGTCGGTGATCTCATTCCTACACTGCAACTGGCGCACGTTGGATTCCAAGAAGGTATCCTCGTTGCAGAAGAGATTGCAGGGCTTAATCCACGTCCAATTAACTATGACGGTGTCCCCCGCGTGACTTACTCCGAACCAGAAGTTGCATCAGTTGGTCTGACAACAGCTCAAGCAAAAGAGCGCGGACATGATGTGGTTGAACTTAACTATGACTTAGCTGGAAACGGTAAGGCACAGATTCTTGGAACCGCTGGATCCATTAAATTAGTAGCCGAAAAGAATGGCCCGGTCCTTGGAATCCATATGGTCGGTTCACGCGTCGGTGAATTACTTGCAGAAGCACAATTGATTTTTAACTGGGAAGCAACTGCAGCAGACGTTGCTCCTCTCATTCATGCACATCCAACAATGTCTGAAGCTATGGGCGAAGCGCACATGGCTCTAGCCGGCAAACCGCTTCACGCACACGGATAAAGGGAGAACACCAATGACATTCTCTGTAAAGATGCCAGCACTTGGCGAGAGCGTGACCGAAGGAACTGTCACTCGTTGGCTCAAGGCCGAAGGCGATCACATCAATATTGATGAGCCACTCCTAGAAGTTTCAACTGACAAGGTAGATACAGAGATCCCATCACCAGTTGCTGGAACGCTTTCAAAGATTCTCGTACAAATTGATGCAACTGTTCCAGTGGGAGCAGATCTTGCAATCATCGAAGATGGAACTGCAGCGTCTGCAACGCCTGCAACGCCTGCACCAGTTGCTGCTGCGCCAGTTGCAGCACCTACTCCTCCGCCGGTGGCAGCACCAGTTGTCGTTGCTCCAGTAGTAGTTGCAGCCGCACCTGCTGCCGCACCTTCTGCAAACGGAACAATTATTACGATGCCAGCCCTTGGTGAAAGTGTCACTGAAGGCACAGTTACTCGCTGGCTTAAGAACGTCGGCGATAGCGTTGCAGTAGATGAGGCACTTCTAGAAGTTTCGACAGATAAAGTCGATACCGAAATTCCATCTCCAGTTGCGGGAACAATTATTTCCATCGATGTTGCAGTTGACTCCACCGTTCCAGTCGGTGCACGTCTTGCAGTCATCGGTGGTGCTGGCGCAGTTGCGGCAGTTGCAGCACCTGCTGCTCCTACCCCACCTCCAGTTGTTGCAGCCGCACCAGTAGTTGTCGCACCCGTTGCACCAGTTGTTGTCGCACCAGTTGTTGCAGCTCCAGTCGCTGCAGTAGCCCCTGTCTCACAACCACAAGATTCTTATGTCACTCCAATTGTTCGAAAGCTTGCATCTGAACTTGGTGTAAACCTTGCAACGGTAAAGGCAACAGGCATTGGTGGACGCATTCGCCGTGAAGATGTCGAAGCCGCTGCCAAGCCAGCAGCAGCCGCACCAGTTATAGCAACTGCACCATCAGCGCCACGTACTTCATCACCAGTTGCCGCATCGCCACTTCGCGGAACGACTGTAACAATGTCACGACTTCGCAAAGTGATTGCTGCCAGAATGGTTGAATCACTTGCAGTGTCAGCCCAACTCACCACAGTGATCGAAGTAGATGTGACAAAGATTGCCCGAATTCGTGATCGTGCGAAGGCATCCTTTGAAGCTCGCGAGGGAGTTAAACTCTCATTTCTTCCATTCTTCTCAGTTGCAGTGTGTGAAGCACTCAAGCAACACCCAGTACTTAACTCATCCGTCGAAGGTGATCAGATCACTTATCACGGTGCTGAGCATCTTGCTATTGCCGTCGATACCGAGCGTGGATTGCTAGTTCCTGTCATTGCTAATGCAGGCGACCTCAACATGGGTGCAGTTGCACGTAAGATCGCAGATCTTGCAGCACGCACTCGCGATAACAAAGTCAATCCAGATGAACTCAGCGGTGGAACATTTACGATCACCAACACCGGTTCTCGCGGTGCCCTCTTTGATACCCCCATCATCAATCAGCCACAGGTTGCGATCTTGGGCCTTGGAGCAATTGTTAAGCGTCCAATGGTTGTCCGCGGAGAAGATGGCGGGGAGACAATTGCAATTCGTTCTATGGTCTACCTCGCACTTTCATACGATCATCGCGTTGTTGATGGCGCAGATGCAGCTCGATTCCTTGTCACTCTCAAGGAACGTCTCGAAGGCGGTTCATTTGAGTCTGATCTAGGGCTCTAATGTCTGCACTCCCTCAGCGCATCGCCGTTACTGGCGCATCCGGTTTGATCGGTAGCGCTCTCGTGGGTCATCTTAAAAGTGAAGGACACACAGTCCAGCGTCTTGTACGCAGGGCGCCCGTCTCCCCCGATGAAGTGCAATGGGATCCAACGACAGGTTATGTAGATACCGCAGCTCTTGCCGGAGTAGATGCAGTCATTCACTTAGCAGGCGTAGGTGTCGGTGATAAGCGTTGGAGCAAGAAATACAAATCACAAATTCTCAACTCTCGACTCCTTGGAACCGAGGCAATTGCAAAGGCTGTTGCTGAAGTTAAGCCTCAGGTATTTATCAGCGCCAGTGCTATTGGTTGGTATGGCGAATCTGGAAATAGAGCGGTCGTTGAAAGTGATCGTGTGGGAGATGATTTTCTCGCAGCAGTATGTCGTGAGTGGGAAGCTGCAGCAGATATCGCATCCCCAATCCGCACTGTGAAGCTACGTACAGGGTTGGTTCTAGATCCAACTGGTGGCGCACTCGGCAAGATGCTTCCACTCTTTAGATTTGGCCTTGGCGGAAAACTTGGTTCAGGAAAGCAATGGTGGTCTTGGATCACACTCCACGATGTTATCCGTGCAATTACCTTTGCTCTCGAGCATCCAATTGAAGGTCCTATCAATCTCACATCCCCAAACCCAGTAACAAATCAAGAATTCACTGCGGCTCTTGCTCGCGCGATGCATCGTCCAGCACTCTTTCCAGCGCCTGCAATCGCACTCAAAATAGCTCTCGGTGGGTTTTCATCAGAGGTATTAGGTTCAAAGAAAGTGATTCCACAAAAACTTATCGATGCTGGCTTCACATGGGATTATCCGCATGTCACATCAGCCCTCGATGCACTTATAGAGAATTAATTAACTCAAGGGCAGCAAGTCGCCCTGAAGCCAGTGCACCGTTCTGTGAAGCTGCACTCAAGTAATCTCCAGCTCGCCACACACCTGGCCTTACTTGCAAGGATTGTGCATGCGAGCGTCCAGGAGCAAAGAGTGGAAGTGAATTCTTAATATCGTACTTTGCAACGAGCTCCCATCCTGCTGTATCAACACCCCACATTAAGGAGAGATGACGCCGGACTTCAGACTCTGATGCATGGCCGAGTGATGTACTGGAAAAGAGAGTCTGACCAACAGGGGCGCTCAAAGGCAAGAGTTTGGAGATAGCGATTGAATTAATAATCGCACCGCGCGCTAATCCATCTACTCGCAGCGTTGAATCACACTCTAAATTATCCGGTGTGGAGTGAAACCAGGTTGTACAACTGACGCTCTCCCCCACGTCCTCTATTTCAAGAAGCTGTGCAGCAGTTATTTGATCGGTTGCGACAATAATTGCGCGAGCAGCAATCACTCCCATTGACGTACTCAGTTCTAGCCCAGTAATTGCATTTACTTGCACGCCTGTTTCGACTACGCCAATATCTCTTGCGAGCACCTGCGAGAGTTCACCCGCACCACGTGCTGGAAGACCCGGAGCTCCACTGATGAAACTCTTGATGATTTCTCGACCGCTGACTGAATCAACACGAGAAGGCTGGGCTAAAAAGACACCGGTCAAAAATGGCTTGAGCACTCGTGTGTATAGGTTGTTGCAACCCGCAGCCAGTAATTCACTCTCTACGTTAGAGCCATGCGTGGACTTAGATAGAAGATATTTAAGAAAAGAGATTTTCTCTCTGATATTCCCAGATTCGCTGCGCAAGGCTGAGAGAAAAAACTTACGAGGATCTCCAAGACGGACAATTGATCCATCCAGTGCAATATCTACTGCACGAGGTGCATAGCGAAAATCTAGTTTGTCGATGATATTAAGTGCCTCGACTTCAGGGTATCGAGCATTAATCAATTGGAATCCGCGATCAAAGCGATAACCATTAATCTCATCCGTCTGTACACGGCCACCAATCGTTGTCGAGGCTTCCAATACCCGAACTTCTATTCCAGCTTCGATCAAAGACTGAGCAGCTGATAAACCTGCAAGACCTGCACCAACAACTATGACTGGACGTGCACTATCGGACACTTATCGCACGCGCCTCTTCAATAATCTCGGCTACGCGAAGTGCATCGGCAAGTGAGACGGGTGCAGCGGATCCACTCTCAATTGCAGCTTTGACCAACGTGTAGAAGGCTGCATAATTTCCAGAGACGCTATCAACGAGGATAATTTCATCTCCCTTATGAATTGCTGCAGCGCTGGCCATTGGCTTGCCCCAAGCACCACCAAAAGGAATCTCGCCAGCGCGAAGTGCATCTTCTTGCGGATCGAGTTCGTTGATGACAAGCGCGCCCTTGCTACCCAGTAATCTCACACGAGGTCCTGGTGCCCCACTTACTGCAGATGCTGCCAAATATGAATCAACACCCGATTCATGACGCAGGACAACGGTGACATCATCATCGGCCCCTCCGCGAATAGAACGCACACTTGCACTGACAACCTGAGCAGGTCCAAAGTAATCGAGTGCTGTAGATATCAAATGTGATTGCAGATCAAGGAGCAATCCTCCGCCATCTTCTGGGGAAAGATTTTCGCGCCATGATGCGAGATTGCGATCGGGGCGGAATCGTTCAAAGCGACCATCAAAGCGAAATAGTTGGCCAAGTTCTCCGCTCATTAAAAGCTTTTTGATTGTCAAACTATCGCTATCCCAGCGACGATTAAAGAATGTAGTAAGAAGTGTGTTCCTTTTTTCAGAGAGTTCAATCATCTCTTGTACTTCTGCCACAGTGCGGCCCATAGGTTTATCTACAACTGTAGGTATTTGACGCTCTAGCGCTGCACGAGTTTGAGGCAGATGTGCCACGTTACTTGATGCGATCACCACCAGATCAAGTCCAGAATCTAAGAAGGCATCTAAATCTGAGAATATGAGCGCCTCTGGGAAGTCACTCATTGCCTGGGTAACACGTTCTGTGTTTGAAGTCAGGATTGATGCGACGTCAAAACCACATCCCTTGAGGAGCGGTCCGTGAAATACACGACCGGCTAATCCATAGCCTGCGATACCAACGCGCACTGACCAGCTCCTAGCAATTCATCATTCATAATTAGCAAGAAGGCAAGCCTACCTTTAGGCTGGGGCTGTGCCAGTTGTCGACTCAGCAATCTCACACTCCCCCATCGCTCTCAAGCGAGCGGGTGTGATGAAATATATGGACGCTCTCGAATTGCAACGTTCACTACACGGTGAAATTGCAGAAGGTCAGAGAGAGAACACACTCGTTTTAGTTGAACATCCTTCTGTCTATACGGCCGGTAAGCGCACTCAGGATCACGAACGTCCACATGATGGAACACCCGTGATTGATGTAGATCGTGGTGGAAAGATTACATGGCATGGTCTTGGACAATTGGTTGGGTATCCCATTGTTCGTCTTGCAAAGCCAACCGAACTCGTTGGATTTGTTCGCGAAATCGAAACGGCCCTCATTGCAACCTGTTTAGAACTCGGACTCACAGCGACTCGCGTAGAAGGTCGATCCGGAGTCTGGGTTGTGGATGGAAAAGGCGAACGCAAGATTGCCGCCATTGGGATCAGAGTCGCACGTGGGGTCACCATGCATGGCTTTGCACTCAATGTCGAGCCCGATCTGAGCGCATTTGAAGCGATAATTCCCTGCGGCATAGAGGATGCGGTGGTGACATCACTTGCGATCGAACTCGGCCGTAGTATTAGCATCGATGAAGTTCTTCCAGTAGTCGAGAAATATATGTATGAATCTCTAGCGAAGGTGAGCAGATGACAACACATCCTGATGATCGTAAGTTGCTGCGCATCGAAGCTCGCAATGCCGAAACTCCTATCGAACGAAAGCCAGAGTGGATTAAAACTCGGGCCAATATGGGCCCTGAATACACGCGTCTTCGCTCACTCGTAAAGAGTGAGGGTCTGCACACTGTCTGCCAAGAGGCTGCCTGTCCAAATATTTTTGAATGTTGGGAAGATAAAGAAGCGACCTTCCTTATCGGCGGAGATCGCTGCACCAGACGTTGCGATTTCTGCAATATCGATACGGGTAAGCCGCTTCCGATTGATCGCGACGAACCACGCAAGGTTGCAGAATCTGTAAAGACTATGGGCCTTGCATATGCCACCATCACCGGAGTCACACGTGATGACCTAGAAGATGAAGGTGCATGGCTCTACGCAGAAACCATTCGCAAAGTTCACGAAATTAATCCTGGATGTGGTGTAGAAATGTTGGCCCCAGATTTCAGCGGTAATCCAGAGTTACTCAACCTCGTCTTCGATGCCGCCCCTGAAGTATTTGCTCATAATCTCGAAACTGTTCCGCGAATCTTTAAGACGATCCGACCAGCCTTCACCTACGACCGTTCACTCAATGTCATCACCCAGGCTCGTGATTATGGCCTGATCACTAAATCAAATTTGATTCTTGGACTCGGAGAGACTCGTGAAGAGATTTCCCAGGCGCTGGTTGATCTTCGTGCAGCCGGTTGTGATTTGATAACGATCACCCAATACCTACGTCCAACAATGAAGCACCATCCTGTTGAGCGTTGGGTCAAACCTGAAGAGTTTGTAGAGCTCGCTCAAGAGGCAACTGAGGTTGGATTCCTCGGAGTAATGAGTGGTCCACTTGTGCGTAGTAGCTATCGCGCAGGTCGTCTCTATCGTCAAGCTATGGAATCTCGAGCACAGTCCGGGAGCAAGTAAGTGGCAGAGATTGTCTATCCTCCAGTAGTTGTTTTTCTTAAGACCTTCTGGCGGTATTTAGGACTTCGATTTGATTTCAAGGGTGTTGAGAATATTCCTCGCGATGGTGGCGCAATCCTTGCGATGAATCACGTTGGCTATCTCGATTTTGCACTAATCGGCACTGCGGCTCTTCCCGTCAAACGCTACGTACGCTTTATGGCGAAGAAAGAAATTTTCGAAAACAAAATCGCTGGTCCCTTGATGCGCGGGATGCACCACATCAGCGTTGATCGCTCCAGTGGATCCGCATCATTTGTCGCAGCACTTCGCGCACTTAAATCTGGCGAAATAGTAGGCATATTTCCTGAAGGAACGATCTCAGTCAGCTTTGAGCTAAAAGAATTTAAATCTGGTGCGGTGCGCTTGGCAATGGGCGCTGGAGTTCCAGTGATTCCAGCCGTTGTATGGGGCTCTCAGCGAATCTGGACTAAAAAAGTAAAGCGGAATTTGAAGAGAAATAAATATCCAATCTCGGTCACCTTTGGAGAGCCGCTCTACTTTACAAAAGCAGATGATGTCGAAGAGGGTGAAGCCCAGCTTCGCGCCGCAATGCAGGCTCTTCTTCTTGATGTGCAATCTCACTATCCAGATAGCCACGAAGGTGCGCGCTGGGCCCCGATCCGCCTTGGTGGAAGCGCCCCCGCTCCCCTAAACTAACGCTCATGTTTAAGAAGAAGAATAAAGAGCCAAAAATTCGCGAACCCCGCTTTAAAGCAATTCGTGATGCCTACTCACTCACCAAGAGCGTTAAGCCATGGATCGGAAGCGTTCTCGCTTTGATCTTTGTTGTAGTCCTTGCAGCGGGTATTGGTATCGGCTTCGCATTAGATCATCCGTACTACGTTGGATTTATCTCACTACCGCTGGCGCTCCTTGCCTCTCTCTTCATCTTCTCTCGAGTCGCACTTAACGCAAGCTTTGCAAGTGTGGAAGGTCAGATGGGCGCTGCAGCAAGTGTCTTGATGGCAATTCGAAAAGGTTGGACAACAACTCCAGCAGTTGCCATTAATAAAAATCAAGATATGGTCCACCGCAGCGTAGGTCGCGCAGGAATTGTTCTTACCGCCGAGGGTTCCTTTGCTACGCGTCAGCTTCTTCAATCAGCACGTAAAGATGCTGAACGATTCGCCCCTGGTGTACCCATCTATGAAATTTGGGTCGGAGATGGCGAAGGCCAAGTACCTCTTCGTAAGTTACAGAAGCATGTTGCTAAGTTTAAGAAGACTCTCTCTGCTCATCAAATGCGAGAAGTACGTGCTCGCCTTAAGGCTGTCGGTGGAATGTCTCTACCAATGCCAAAGGGGCCTATGCCAAAGAGCGCACGCGTTCCAAAACGCTAACTCTTAGCGAGTACTTACAAGAACGGTATTACTCAATCGCTCATTAATTCCGCGGCCATTCTGGTCAAAGGTGATTGCAGTCAGAATAATGACAAGAAGACTTGACCTAATCAGAGCTTGAATCGGTGTCGGCATTCCACCATCTGAAAAACGAACGATCTTGAGTCCAACAATGCGATGCCCCGGGGTCGCTCCTCCGAGGGCTGCGAAGAACAAGTATTGAGCGAAGAAGATTGCTGGTGCCACGTAAGGCGCGGCCCATCTCTGTCCCCCGTCAAAGAAGCCCTTCGCAATTGCCGCACAGAGCAACCAGTCGATCAGTACGCCCAGCATTCGTCGCCCCTGGCTCACTCGCGGGTATCTGAGATCGGCTTCGGACATGGAGCAAGCCTATCCGAGGGTGATGTAACAAGGATGTAACACGGCGATGATGCCTTTTTTACCTAGTGGATCTAGGGTTAAGCCATCTCAAAGAGCCTCAGAGCCGAGCGTCTCACAGCGATCAAAAGAAAAATCGGAGTACTCCATGTTTAAGAATGCGCAAGAAATTTTTGCATACATCAAGAAGGAAGATGTAAAACTTGTTGATGTTCGCTTTACCGATCTTCCAGGAATTCAACATCACTTCAACGTTCCTGTTGAGTCTTTCGATGAAGCCGTCTTCACCGATGGTTTGATGTTCGACGGATCTTCAATCCGCGGATTCCAATCGATCCACGAGTCAGATATGAAACTTCTTCCGGTTCCATCATCTGCCTACCTTGATCCATTCCGCCTTGAAAAAACTCTCATCATTATTTTCTCTGTTCACAACCCAACAGATGACACTCCTTACTCACGCGATCCTCGCGGAGTTGTAAAGAAGGCCGTTGATTACCTCAAGTCAACTGGTATTGCTGATCAGGCATTCTTCGCGCCAGAGGCTGAGTTCTACGTCTTTGATGCTGTTCGATTTAAGACTGGTATCAACGAGGCTTACCACCACATCGATTCATATGAAGGTGCATGGAACACAGGCATCGTTGCAGATCCAGATGGAACACCAAACCGTGGATACCGCACGCGTATCAAGGGCGGATATTTCCCAGTTTCTCCTACAGATCAATTCGCAGATCTTCGCGATGAAATGGTGATGGAGCTCGGTCGTGCAGGTCTTCTTGTTGAGCGTTCACACCACGAAGTGGGAACTGCCGGACAGATGGAGATCAACTATCGCTTCACAGATATTCTCACCGCCGGTGATGAACTGATGAAGTTCAAGTACATAGTCCGTAACGTTGCATGGGAAGGTGGCAAGACAGCGACCTTTATGCCAAAGCCACTCTTCGGAGATAACGGCTCAGGCATGCACGTGCACCAATCACTGTGGAAAGATGGAAAGCCACTCTTCTTCGAAGCAGGAACTTACGGCGATCTTTCAGATATGGCTCGCTGGTATATCGGTGGACTCTTGAAGCACGCACCATCACTTCTCGCATTCACAAACCCAACAGTGAACTCATATCGCCGTTTGGTTCCAGGGTATGAAGCTCCTGTAAACCTTGTCTACTCAGCGCGTAACCGCTCTGCGTGTATTCGTATTCCAATTACAGGATCAAGCCCTAAAGCAAAGCGCATCGAATTCCGTTGCCCAGATCCTTCATCAAATCCATACCTAGCATTTGCGGCAATGTTGATGGCAGGTATCGATGGAATCATCAACAAGATCGAGCCACCTGCTCCAGTAGATAAAGATCTCTACGAACTAGAAGGCGACGAAGCTCGCGCAATTCCACAGGTTCCGGGTTCACTTGATGCTGTTCTCGATAGTCTTGAGAAGGATCATGCCTTCCTTACACAAGGTGGCGTCTTCACCGAAGATCTCATCTCAACATGGATTGAATGGAAGCGTAAGCAAGAAGTTGATTACGTACGTTTGCGTCCACATCCAGCTGAATTTGAACTCTATTACGATCTCTAAAAAGTAGTTGAGAAAGCCCCCGTCAGTGATCTGGCGGGGGCTTTACTCTTGCGCAATAACCTCTCCGATAGACTCGCAATATGGCTCGCGAAATCTCACCTTTAAGAGAGTTCCTTAATAAGGAATCATCCTCGGGGGCACTCCTCATCGTTGCAGCCGCCCTTGGCTTGGTCATTGCAAACTCTCCGATCTCTGACCACTACTTTGATTTTCTAGCTCTTGGCTTTACCGTAGAAAGTGGAATCTTTTTTCTGCAACTGACGGTACTCAAGATAATTAACTACGGATTGATGACAATCTTCTTCTTTGTAATTGGTCTTGAAATTAAACGTGAACTTGTCTCTGGCCACTTAGCTTCGGTGAAGAAAGCGTCAATGCCCTTCATCGCAGCCCTTGGCGGTATGGCACTTCCTGCCGGTATTTATCTTCTCATCGCAGGAGATGTGGCCCCTGAAGGATGGGCGGTACCGGTTGCCACAGATATCGCATTGGCTGTTGGTCTACTTGCCATGATGGGTCCAGTTGTCACGCTATCGCTACGATCCTTTCTCTTGGCCCTTGCCGTCATTGATGACATCGGTGCCATCTTGATTATTGCGATCGTTTATTCAAGTGGAATTGCATACTCATGGGTGGTCGCATCAGCTGCATCAATCGTTCTCATTCTTGCTCTCAAGAAGTTGAACGTCACCTCGATATTTACCTACATCCTCTGTGGGCTTTTGCTTTGGTATGGGCTCTATCGCACCGGTGTGCACCCAACTTTGGCGGGTGTGATTCTTGGCCTGCTGACCCCTTCACGGGAGAAAGCAGATAGCGATCTTGAAGATATCGATGATGGATCTATCTCGCATATTGAATACTTGGAAGCAAAATTGCATCCATATTCATCTCTGATCATCGTTCCGATATTCGCGATGGCAAATACTGGGGTCGTCATTACAGAGAAATCTTTATCAGCAGCAACTTCTTCAGTAATTGCATGGGGAATCTTCATAGGACTCGTGGTTGGAAAACCCCTCGGTGTTCTTGTCTCAGCTCTTGCTGCGTCAAAGGCTCGAATCGCCCAGCTTCCTGAAGGAGCCTCTATCGGCAAACTCGCCGCAACCGGAAGCGCAGCAGGTATCGGCTTTACCGTTGCGCTCTTTATCGCTGATTTGGCCTTTGAGAATCAGGAACTGCAGAACATCGCTGTTGTTGCAATCATTGCTGCTTCTGTAGTGAGCGCGCTATTGAGCTCGCTCATTTTTACAATTTATCGATCCAGCCCCACACGGAACTAGCACCTGAGTGACCAACGAGAAAAATCACCACAAGACTTGCAAGGCTTGCAATAACTAGAGCAACAGATGTAAGTCGCCTTACGGCAGCATTACCAATAGAAGATCCTGCTCGATCCATTCTCCAGCGCAGGTAGATCAGAACCACCATAGGTAGCGTCACTAACGGAGTAATCTCACCGAGCTCTGCGTGCTTCTCCACGTTCTTATTAAGAATCTCCGAGAACGCTTCCCCGCTTATCTTCGCAAGAAATACGCTTGCCTGAGCCACTAGTGCCAGAATGAGAATCAACTTACCGTGGCGACGAGAGAAACTAGGAAGGTATGACATGACTAACGCACCGACTGCAACGAGTGGAACCAGAACCACGGCTGAATGTACGAGAAGCGGATGCAGCGGTAGCCCTGCAATCATTCCTAAGGGTTCAGCGGCTAAGAACATATGTCGATTTTAATCTAGGAAGAAATCTAGAAGGAAGTCTTTAGTCCCAGGAACCACTGAATACTTCTCAAGATCTGTGATTCCAACACTTGCTAGGACCTCATCATCGACGTAGAAGTTGCCAGAGTGCTCTTTGGCATCACGATTCAAAATCACATAGGCAGCGTCCGATAGAATTTCAGGAGTTCTGCAGGTAGCGGTATCGATACCTGGAATCATCTGTAACGCCGCAGTATCGATAGCTGTGCGCGGCCAGAGAGCATTTACGGCAATCCCATCGAGCTTGAATTCTTCAGCCATACCGAGGACGCACATCGACATTCCATATTTCGCCATTGTGTAGGCAACGTGATTCTTAAACCACTTCGCCTTCATTGAAAGTGGAGGTGACAAGGTGAGGATGTGTGGATTTCTTCCAGCCTTGGCGCTCTCCTTAAGGTGTGGAAGTGCAGCCTGTGATGTCAAGAATGTTCCGCGCACATTGACATCAAACATCAGGTCAAAACGCTTCGCTGGAGTTGCAAGCGTTGGGGTGAGATTGATGGCACTTGCATTGTTGATCAAAATATCGATGCCGCCAAATTCTGCAGCAGTCTTTTCAATAGCGGATGCGATCTGCTCTTCATCACGAATATCGCATTGGATAGGTAGAGCTACTCCCCCGGCTGCTTCAATCTCCTTGGCTGCAGTAAAGATCGTGCCAGGAAGCTTTGGGTTTGGATCAGCGGTCTTTGCCGCAATGGCAACCGATGCCCCATCAGCTGCGGCACGAAGAGCGATCGCAAGACCGATACCTCGAGATCCACCGGTGATGAAAATCCTTTTGCCTTGTAGGTTTCCTGAGATTGTCATTACTTTCCACCCTTTTCTTTATCTGCAGCTTTTTTCGCCATAAAATTCATAAATGCTTCCATCGCTTCATCTGATGTCAGCGCTAGCGCGAAGAGTTCGAACTCTGCCTTCATGACCGCTGCTACCGCATCATGTTTGCTTGCTTTGATCAGCGCCTTTGTATTAATGATTGCAGTGGGAGGTTGGGCGGCGATCTGTGTCGCAATCTTCATCGCGGTGGCATAGCAATCGCTGGAAATTTCAGCGACGAGTCCCATCTCTTGAGCAGCCTCCGCCGAGAAAGACTCCCCTGTCATAAATATTTTGGCTGCGCGCTGATATCCAACTAACGCAGGGAAGAGCAAACTCGAACCAGCCTCTGGAACCAATCCCAGCGAAACAAATGGCATTGAAAAACTGGTCTTCGGATGCGCAACGACAACATCACAGTGCAGCAGCATCGTTGTTCCAACTCCAATTGCATTTCCCTTCACCGCAGCCAACAGTGGCTTCGGGAATTCCAAGATTGCACCCAGAAATGCAGCAACAGTCGAATCTTGCGATGTCGGAGGATGGTCCATGAAATCTTTAATGTCATTGCCTGCGGTGAAGTGATCACCTGCACTCGTCAAGATCACAGCCCGAACGCCAAAGTCACCGGCTGCCTCATTGAGGGCTCGGGCAAGGTCTGCATACATATCCCGAGTCAGTGCATTCATCTTCTCGGGGCGATCAAGGGAGAGGGTCAAGACGCCATCTATGCGTGAGGTGGTGATGTTACTCATGGGTAGAGGTTACTACGTCACCCATGATAAAAAAAGGAGCACAATGGCGATACCAGCCAACCGGAGAGGATGGTTAGCCTTTGATGCTTACTCATATCACCATCGCTTCTCGCGAACTCACACCTTTTGAGCAACTAGTCCTTGGCCAGCTGTGCCAGGGAAAATCCAACGTTGCCATCGCGCACGAAACTGCGCATACCGAAAAAGTTATTGAAAATACCGTCAGTCGCTCCGCCCGAGTCTTCGGAATCAAAGCGGATGAGGATATTAATGTGCGAGTTCTTCTAGCCCTGGCCTTTAGAACACATTACGGCGATGCCGCCTTTGATCGTCTTGATGTTGCATGCACGCATCACGAAGTTGATGGTGGCGGGATTTCTCTCTGCAACCTCCACATCCATTAAAAATCTCCAGGAAGAATTAAAAACACCCGGTCTGCGTAAGCAGGCCGGGTGTTTTTATTGCCGAGAGAGTGTGTTTTTAGCGATCAAGCGTTCCAGCGATAAACGCTTCGGTCTTGTCGTGCGCCTGCTCATCTGTGTACTGAACAGGTGGGGTCTTCATAAAGTATGACGATGGTGAAAGTAGCGCTCCACCAATCTTGCGATCCATACCGATCTTGGCACATCGAAGTGCATCAATGATGACGCCAGCTGAGTTTGGTGAATCCCATACTTCGAGCTTGTACTCAAGGTTCAATGGAACGTCACCGAATGCGCGCCCTTCAAGACGAACATATGCCCACTTGCGATCATCGAGCCATGGAATGTAATCAGAAGGTCCAATGTGAACGTTCTTTGCACCCATATCGTGATCAAGTTGGGATGTTACAGAGTTTGTCTTTGAGATCTTCTTAGACTCAAGGCGATCGCGCTCAAGCATGTTCTTAAAGTCCATATTTCCACCAACATTGAGCTGGTAGGTACGCTCTAAGAAGACGCCACGATCCTGGAATAACTTCGCCATGATGCGGTGTGTAATTGTCGCACCGACCTGGCTCTTGATGTCATCGCCAACAATCGGAAGGCCTGCATCTTCAAACTTCTTCGCCCAGACTGGATCTGATGCGATAAAGACTGGAAGTGCGTTTACGAAGGCACATCCTGCATCAAGTGCGCACTGTGCATAGAACTTTGCTGCAACCTCTGATCCAACTGGAAGGTAGCAGATGAGAACATCTACTTGCTCTGCCTTAAGAGTTGCCACTACATCCACCGCAGTTGCAGTCGATTCTGTGATTGTTTCGCGATAGTAGCGTCCAAGACCGTCGTGAGTTACTCCACGAAGAACCTCTACGCCAGTCTTTGCGACATCGCTAAATTTAATTGTGTTGTTCTCACTAGCCCAGATCGCATCTGCGAGGTCAAGTCCTACCTTCTTCGAATCAACATCAAATGCCGCTACGAATTTGACGTTGCTGATGTGGTAGGCGCCGACTGTTGCATGCATGAGACCTGGGATCTCTTGATCTGCAGCGGCATCCTTGTAATAGGTAACACCTTGAACCAATGAGTTGGCGCAGTTTCCTACTCCAACGATGGCGACGCGGATGTCACCTTTTCCAGTTGTGATTTTCACTCTATTTCCTCTCGGTTTTGATCATGTCTTCAAGCCATGCAACTTCACGCATGGCCGATTCCAACGAATGGCGGCGCCACTCTTCTAGATATTTATCGATACCTGAAGGCGAGCGCTCGAGTTCGACTCGAAGCATCTCTGCCTTTTCTTGAAGCCGACGGTGACGCCCTTCAAGAATTCTGATTCTGTTCTTTGTTGATGTTGGGCTAAAGAAGGCGAAACGAATTTCAAAGCCATCGTCTTCCCATGCCTCAGAGTTCACGCTCTCGGCCAGCTCAACGAAGCGATCATCTCCCGCTTTGGTGATTGCGTAGACAATTCGTGAGCGACGTGATCCGACCTCGCCTGTCGTCTCTTTGATCAAACCTGCTTCGAGCATTCTGCGTAGCTGCGGGTAGAGGACTGAAAATGAGAGCGCTCGAAATGGGCCAAAGATTGCGCTCATACGTTTGCGAAGTTCATAGCCATGGAGCGGACTCTGAGAGAGCAGGCCAAGGAGAGCGAACTCCAGCGACTCTGCACGTGAGCGCATGAACCCTCCTAGGTATGTATGAAGCGTTATATATCGAATCGATATATAACGCGCTATTCAATCCGAAATAGCCCTTCGAAGCAACTCTGGAGAGATTCCGACTCGCCGAGGCCTACTGGTGGGTTCCCTAGCGGATAGTTCTACCCTGATAACTGGTCATCCTGGCCTGCCGCCCCCGTTGGCGGTATTCAAGGTTTAGAGGAAGGAAATCTACGTGTCACTATTTACATGGAAACTCCATGGCGATGGCTCATCGATCAAATCAGGAGAAGTTGTAGCCCCTGATGAGCGCCTGAGCTGGCCATTTACCATCGGCCTTGGCTTGCAGCATATCGCCGCCATGTTCGGAGCAACATTCCTTGTTCCAATCCTTACCGGCTTTCCCGCCACCACCACCCTTTTCTTCTCGGGCGTTGGCACTCTCCTCTTCCTGATCATTACCCAGAACAAGGTGCCGAGCTATCTCGGTTCATCCTTTGCCTTCCTCGGACCAATCTCAGCCGCAATGGGCGCAGAAGGTGGCGGAATGGCAGGTGCCCTTGGTGGCATCGTCTTTACCGGCGTCTTATTAATTCTCGTAGGTCTTGTTGTACGTGCTGCAGGAATCGGCTGGATCAATACCTTGATGCCACCTGTTGTTACAGGTGCAATTGTTATGTTGATCGGTTTCAACCTTGCACCAGCGGCTAAGAATAATTTCCAGGGTCTTGTTGGTGGAAAAGTTGTTGACCCTCACGCAACGATGATCGCAATCATCACTTTGGTCGCTATTGGATTACTCACCGCTATTTCACGTGGAATGATCGGGCGCATTAGCATTTTCCTCGGTCTTGTCATTGGATATATCTCCGCATTAGCTATGGGTTATGTCAACACTGATGGAATTAAGGCAGCTAAGTGGGTTGCAGCCCCAGCCTTTGAAACTCCAACATTTAAATTCAGCATCATGATTCTCTTCCTTCCTGTAGTTCTTGTACTCATTGCCGAGAACGTCGGCCACGTCAAGGCTGTTGCTTCAATGACAGGTAAGGATCTTGATGGCCAGATGGGTAATGCGCTTATGGCAGATGGCATTGCAACCACACTTGCAGGTGCTGGTGGCGGTTCTGGAACCACAACATATGCAGAGAACATTGGTGTCATGGCTGCAAGTCGTGTCTACTCCACTGCTGCATATTGGGTCGCAGGCGTTGGCGCGATTTTGCTTTCACTCTCACCAAAGTTTGGTGCTGTTCTCGCTGCGACTCCAATGGGAGCTCTCGGCGGAGCCGGCACAGCACTCTTTGGAATGATTGGAATTCTTGGTGCACGAATCTGGATTGAAGGTCGTTCAGATTTCTCCAATCCAATCAATCTCCTCGTGGTTGCTTCAGCAATCGTCATCGGTATTGCCGATTACTCATGGACAAAGGGTGACTACACCTTCACAGGTATTGTCAACGGAACCCTTGTCGCTGTGATTGGTTACCACGTACTTCACGGCATAGCTAAAGCGCGCGGGAAGTAATCTCTCTACTGTAAATATAACTAGGGCCTCGGATAACATCCGGGGCCCTAGTTTTTTATCTCTATGATGTACCTATGGATTTATTGGGATTAGTTATTCCGACTCGTATCGGTGAATATCTCATTGCAACCGTCGTCATTGTCTTAGCTCCTGGACCAAGCGTTCTCTTTGTTATCGCCAGAGCAATCTCTTGGGGTCGCCGCGTCGCCGTCCTTACTGTTCTTGGAAACGCATCCGGTGCTCTCACACTCTCAGTTGTTGTAGCACTTGGCTTTGGCCCTCTCCTCTCGCGTTCAGATCTTCTCTACGCAGCAGTGCAATGGGGCGGTGGGCTCTACCTTCTCTATCTCGGAATTGATGCGTGGCGCAAACGTGCATCCCATGCTGCCGATATGAATGCAGCGGCAGAAACTTCTGAACCTACTCTGTGGCACTGCATCCGAGATGGTTTTTGGGTGGGTGCTCTTAATCCAAAAGGTATTGTCTTCTTTGCAGCGGTCTTGCCTCCCTTTGTAGATAAAGAGCAAGGCCATATCTCTCAACAACTCGTTCTGATGGGGGTCATCTTTGCAGTTGTTGCATTCTTCCTTGATTCAACGTGGGGCGTATTGGCGGGAACTGCCCGCATATGGTTAGCAGGTGATGCCAAGCGTCTCATTCTTCTACGCGCCATCGGAGGAATCGTCATCATGATTCTAGGAATTCTTGTCATAGCAACTGCCGCTCGTGATTTAATCACGTCATGAGCCAGCAGAAGATCACACGTCCGGATAACCCAGCTAGAGATACGATCGCGCCTTCTGATCTCACCTTTGGTCTATCAACGTGTAAGAGGTGTCTCTGGATTAAATATTGGTTCAAAGTCACGATGCCTGGACAATTTCCACTCGTTAAACCTTTAGCTGATGCACAAGAAGAACATTTTCGTAGAGCATCGATGCAGGATCTCGATCCATCTCTAGCTGCAGGTGTTGTTAAACAATGGGGTCAATGGGTTAAGTCAGCCCCACTTATCATTGGCGGGCGTCAAACAACCTGGAAGATTCTCGGAATTTATGATCTTCTCGCCCATTACGAAGATGGCTCCGTTGGAATTATCGATTGCAAAGTCTCAGATTCTGATCGGGACAACGGTACTTTCTATGCGCCGCAGCTAGAGGCATATGCCCACGCATTAGAGAATCCAGATAAAGGTAAGCCATTTCCTGTCTCCACCATGGGTCTACTTGTATGGAAACTCAATGGCATCGTAGCGACTGCAGATGGCGCACATGGATTTGGCGTTACACAGCACTATCTACCGGTAGAAAGAGATAGTAAGAAATTTCAAGAACTGCTCGTAGAGTTACTCGATGTGATCGAGGGTGAATTTCCTGATGCTGGTCCTGAGTGTCAGACCTGTAATTACTTGATCCAACGTGCCGAGTTGGAAACGCGCTAGTTACTCGGTTTCGTCCTCTGAACTTTTCTTGCCGGGCTTCTTCACTTTCACCGCGTATTCATCCACATATTCTTGACCCGATAGCTCTTGAATTCGATTCATGATCTGATCTGTGACTACTCGTAGGTAGGCCAGATCGGTGGAGTCGCCGTCGAAGTACATCGGTTCGCCAAATGTCATACCTACTCGCTGAATATTTGGAATGACCTGTCCCGTTGGCTGAATCTTTTCAGTATTGAACATCGCAACTGGAATTATTGGAGCGCCAGATTCAATAGCTAGCCGTGCAATTCCAGTACGTCCTTTATAGAGACGACCATCAGGTGAACGTGTTCCTTCAGGATAAATACCAAGGCACTTACCCTCAGATAGGACCTGAAGGCCTGTGATCAATGCTGCCTCACTGCGACGTCCGCCAGAGCGATCGACAGGAACTTGTCCGAGTGCAATAAAAGTTAACTTCTTCAATAGCCCTTTGGGTCCAGGTGAGGTGAAGTACTCACTCTTCGCTAGAAAAGTTACTTTGCGTGGAACAACAAGTGGCATAAAGATGGAATCGCTAAATGAGAGATGGTTTGAGGCGATAATCAATGGTCCTGTTGCAGGAACGTTGCGAAGTCCCTTCACCTTGGGGCGAAAGAGGATCATCAAGAAAGGCGTCAAGAAGGCGCGCAAAGTGCCGTAGGGCAGATTGTTCATACTCATAATTTAACCCCTTTCTACTCAATTGGCGAAGTTTGTGCGAATATAAAGCATGACATCTCGCTCCGATGACGCAAATGACGCAAATGCCGCCCAGAATCCGGGTGAAGATGAGAAAGATCTCATCGACGAGAAATTTCAGGCACTTGTCTCAGGATTATCACTAGATCAGAGTTCTCCGACAACTTTTCTTGATGAACTAGATGGAATTGTAGATCATGAGCGCTTTACTCCCCCGATTCCTGCGAAAATGAATCTGAAAAAATTCTTCTCAGATGGTGTGAATGCCTTTAAGAAGTGGAAAGATAACCCTCGCTCGGATAATTCGGGCCTCGACGATGATGGAGCACAAGTATGAGTACAGATTTTCGTTGGGGAATTCTAGCTAGCGGCGGGATCGCTACAGCATTTGCAAGAGATCTCTCATACTTTAATAACCACATCGTGGCAGCAGTGGGATCGCGTTCGAAAGAGAGCGCGGATGCATTTGCAACCGAGTTTCCTGGATGTGTTGCTTACGGCAGCTATGAAGATTTAATCAACGATCCAACTCTTGATGCCATTTATGTAGCAACACCACATCCTTATCACGTAAGCAATACAGTTCTAGCTTTGAACGCTGGAAAGCCAGTCCTCTGCGAAAAGCCATTTACGATCAACGCTTCAGAAGCTAAGCAGATGAAAGCGGCAGCAGATAAAAACGGTGTTGCACTTATGGAAGCAATGTGGGCTCGATTCTTGCCGCATATGCATAGAGTGCGTGAGATCTTGGCATCTGGAGTTCTCGGTGAGATCTGGGCAGTTGAAGCAGATCATGGACAACGCCTCTCAGATTATGCCAACCCCCGCCACTGGGAACCTTCACTTGGCGGTGGAGCACTTCTTGATCTTGGCATCTATCCAATCTCATTTGCTCATATGGTTTTGGGTAAGCCGGATTCAATTACATCATCTGCAACTTTTACAGATAAGGGCGTCGATGCCAGCTCAACTGCCATCTTTAATTACAAGAGCGGTGCGCAGGCAATTCTGACCTCAAATATGATGGTCTCAACCCCATGCCGAGCAACAATTTGTGGAACATTGGGCAAGATTGAAATTGATCGCACCTTCTACAATCCAGCTTCAATGCGTGTGATCATGCATGATGGTACGACTACGGAATATCCCACCGACTACAAGGGACATGGTCTTCGCGAACAAGCGAAAGAATTCGAACGTGTTGTTCGCTCTGGTGCGATGAATTCACCGATCCTTACTCCTGATGAGAGCATTGAGATTATGGGCTCACTCGATGAGATTCGTCGCCAGATTGGTCTTATCTATCCCAGCGAAAAGTAGGTAGAACTACAAGCGGGCAAGATCTGCAACGCCGACCAGGCCTGCCTCGTTACCCAGCTCTGCTGGAACGATATCTGGATAGGGATGTTTACCCGCAAAAGGCATATGTCGAACCATTGATTCACGGGTTGGTGCAAGCAAGATCTCTCCTGCCTCAACAACTCCGCCACCAATTACTACGCGAGTGGGATCTAAAATTACGCATAGGGATGCAATGCCTGCACCGAGAAAATGTGCCGTTGTATTAAATGCAGCCAGCGCTACAGGATCACCGCTCTGTGCAGCCTCTGTGATGTGTTTGCCAGTCAGACCATCAAGTGTTCCGTTACCCAGGGCAAGTAAATTTCGCGCAAGTTCAGGTGTTGCACTTATCGCCTCGCGGGCATGACGCATCAACGCACTGCCGCTTGCATATTGTTCAAAACAGCCACGAGCACCGCAGCCACAGAGATGACCTTCAGGAACAACTCTCATGTGGCCAATCTCTGCCGCAGTTCCAAAACCACCACGATAGAGATTTCCGTTGACAACAATTCCACCACCGATGCCAGTACCGACAGTAACTATGAGGAGATGATCATGACCACGACCTGCACCGAAGGCAGCTTCTCCCCACGCGGCAGCGTTGGCATCATTTTCAATCACAACTGGAAGCCCAAGTAATGCAGTTAACTGTGCGTCAAGATCTACGCCATTCCATCCTGCAATATTCGGTGTTGCCAGCATTGTTTTGCGATCGGAAGAAACAAAACCGGCTGCAGAAATTCCAACTGATTCAACTGAATATGAAGCCATCAATTCTCGCGCAACATCGGCGATGGTTTGAGTGAGAGCGGTACCACCCTCACGAGGAGTATCACGGCGTGCATCGATAAGAATTTTTCCAGACGCGTCTACAACGCCGCCAAGGACTTTGGTTCCTCCGACATCAATACCAATTGTGTAGCTCACGAGTGCGATTAACCTTCGCAGTGCTCTTTAAGCTGAGCAAGCGCTTGATCAATTGTTGTCTTCTCCTGCTTTGTAATCATCATCTGAGGGATGGGCATTGATAGGCCCACTGAAAGTTCATAGGTAACTTCAGTTTCATCACCAAGATCTTTGAGGATGTATGCGCCATCCATCTTGGTGAGCATATTTGCATCCTCTAGTTCAAACTCGAGACGCTCAGGCGCGCCATCCCAGTTATAAGAAAGACTCACTTCGTCTTTCATAGCGCCAGCGGCGATTGTCAGAGTCACACCCGTCACGCGTCCACCTTCATCGCGTTCGGTAACTTTGACTTTTGTTATGGAATCCGACCAATCGGGGTACTTCTCCAGATCGAAAAGGACCTCACTTACCTGGCTCATTGGTGCTTCAATAACAATTGTTGCTCTGCTCATATCGCTCATGGCCCAAGGCTACCCCGAGAAATCTCTTTCTGGGATCTCCCTTTTTTGTGATTCCCCCGATAGCGTTTGCCCATGACCGAATATTCAGTTAAGCCTCTCGTCCCTGCTGCCACTGAGGGAAACCTCACGGAACTTATTGCACACCGTGCATGGTTTGAACCGGAGCGCGTCATCATGTCTCGCCCTCTTGGTGACGGATGGCAGCCAGTTACAGCACGTGAGGTCGAAGCAGAGGTGCGAGCAACCGCTAAAGGTTTAGTTGCTGCTGGAATCAATATCGGTGACCGTGTAGCGATTATGGCGCGCACCCGATATGAGTGGACAATTTTAGATTTCGCAATCTGGTTCGCCGGTGGATGCGTGGTGCCAATCTATGAAACTTCCTCTGCCGAACAAGTCGATTGGATCTTAAGTGATTCTGGAGCTGTTGGACTGATCGTCGAAACTCCAACACATCGTGAATTAGCTCAGACAGTACTTCCATCACATACAAAGCATGTGTGGACGATGACTGACGATGTTCTCTCAGTATTGGCACGTGCCGGTGCACAGATCAGCGATGATGAAATTGATCGACGACGTAATTCTTTGAGCCCAGATACTTTGGCGACTTTGATCTATACATCAGGAACAACGGGAAAACCAAAAGGTGTATCACTCACACACGGGAACTTCCTTTCTGAGTGTGGAAATGTTGTCCAAGGAGCCTCAGATCTATTCTTAAAGCCTGGTGGCTCCACACTGCTCTTTCTTCCCGTTGCGCACGTATTTGGTCGTATGGTTCAGATTGGTGCAATCACCGCAGGTCTACATCTGGCACATTGCAGTGATCCCGTCGGTCGCCTCTTACCTGATCTTCAATCATTTAAGCCAACATTCGTACTTGCAGTGCCTCGAATCTTTGAAAAGGTCTATAACGGTGCAGAGGCAAAGGCTGAGGCCGCTGGTAAAGGTAAAATTTTTAGAAAAGCCGCAGCTATTGCAGTTGAATACAGCGAGAACATGGATGCAAAGAAATTCAATCCACTGTTAACAATCAAACATGGCCTCTTTGACAAGCTTGTCTATTCAAAGATTCGCGCCAGCCTGGGTGGCGCAGTTGAAGCGGCAATTTCTGGTGGCGCTCCTCTCGGTGCTCGTCTTGGACATTTCTTCCGCGGTGCGGGAATCACAATTTACGAGGGTTACGGTTTAACTGAAACCACTGCCGGAGCAACACTCAATATCACCGGCAACATTGAAATTGGTTCTGTTGGACGTCCAATTCCGGGAACCACAATCAAGATCGCAGATGATGGAGAAGTTCTGATTAAGGGACCAATCGTTATGCGCGGATACTGGCAGAACGATCAAGCTAATAGCGAAGTATTTGAAGGAGATCACTGGTTTAGATCAGGCGACCTAGGTCGACTCGATGAGAACGGCTTCCTCTACATCGTTGGTCGCAAGAAAGAATTGATCGTAACCGCAGGCGGCAAGAACGTGGCTCCTGCAGTTCTAGAAGATCGACTTCGTTCTCATCCATTAGTAAGCCAATGCATGGTTGTGGGCGATAACAAGCCGTTCATTGCAGCCCTCATAACAATTGATCCCGACATGATCAAGGGTTGGATCGCAACTCACAAGAAGGATGGCGCAACGATCCAGTCATTGCGCAACGATCCAGATCTCCTATCTGTCATTCAGACCGCTGTAGATGAGGCTAATAAGGCTGTAAGTAAGGCTGAATCGATCCGCAAATTCACTATCTTGTCGGAGGATTTCACTATTGCAGGAGGTCACCTCACTGCAAAACTTTCAGTCAAGCGCCATGTTGTCGCTCAACAATACGCTGCGGAGATCGAAGCTCTCTACACCAAAGAATAGAGAGCGAACCTTCACATGGCGCAATCCCCCAGAGTTGAGATTGCCCAGGAAATTCACGACGGTATCGCGCAAGATCTTGTTGCACTCGGTTATGAGCTAGACCTTGTTCTGGCTGCACCACTGACACCTGCAGTGATTCGCAATGATGTCCGCACCATTCGCTTCAGAGTATCTGAGCTCATTGAAAAGGTGCGAGGTGAAATTTATGACCTCAGAAGTCAGGCCGAATTCACTACTGAACTACGTGAAGTTGTCCTAGCAATCTCCCCCCTTATCGAAATCGCCACAGAGGATGTTGAGCTCACTGATCTTGATCGCCACCTGCTATTGAGAGTGATCCCGGAGTTACTGCGTAATGCTCATATCCATTCTGGGGCTAGCCAGATTCACCTTCAACTTTTAGCAGGTGAAGATGGAGTCATGGTGAAAATAACTGATAACGGACGAGGTGGAGCGATTCCTACTTCGGGGCGTTACGGACTCTTGGGATGTATCGAGCGCATTGAAAGCCATGGGGCCTCAATACATATTGACTCTCGAGTGGACGGAACCACCATCACGATCACTCTGTGAGCGCTTCTGTCCTGATCATCGATGATCACCCGCTCGTTCGTGAGGGAGTAAAACGATCCTTGAGTAATGCGGGATTTAATTGCATTGGAGAAGCTGGTTCACTTAAAGAAGCGATCGCAATGATTGCACTTCACAATCCGGATGTTATTACTGTTGATATCAACTTGCCTGATGGAAGTGGACTCGAAATCATTGCGTGGGCGAGAAAAAACTCCTCGACGATTGCGATCATCGTCTTGAGTCTGGAAGACGATCTAAATCTCATTACTGCGGCTTCTCAAGCGGGAGCACAAGGATTCATATCAAAATCAGAGAGCGCCGAAAATCTCATATCTGCCATCAACTCGGTACTCGCCCAACCACGTGTATTCATCAGTAGCCACACAATCGCTCTCTTAGGGCGTGAAAAAGTCCAAGGATTGCTCTCTCCGCGGGAGCGAATGGTTCTGACTCATCTCAGTGGTGAACTAAGCGTTGCTGAAATTGCGCGAGAGATGTTTATTTCGCACGCTACGGTGAAAAGTCATTGCGCGACTATTTACAGAAAACTAGACACTCATTCGCGTATAAGCGCCGTCACGAGGGCAAAAACTATGGGTTTACTTTAAGCAACTGTGCAAAACGCGATGACCAAATTTCCCATCGCCACTCCTTAATAATCCACTGGCGACCGCGAATTCCCATCGCCTTGGATCGATCAGAATCCAATAAAAGTTCTACTACGGCCGCTGCAACATCTGCCTTTCGCCTTCCATCGACGGCTAATCCAGTCTCGCCTTCAAGAACTGCATCTGGTGCGCCGCCAGAAATTCCAGCGATGACCGGTAATCCGCATGCACTTGCTTCAAGATAAACAATTCCCAATCCTTCAACTTCTAAGCCCGCTAATCGTGATCGAGATGGCATCACAAAGAGATCGCCAGCACAGATGTATCGAGGCAAGTCTGCATACTGAAGGCGTCCGATAAAAGTAACTCGCTCCTGGAGACCCAATGCTTTGACGCGATTTTCTAAGTAGCTGCGATATGGGCCTTCGCCAATCATAAGAATGTGTGCCTCCGGAACTTCTTTAATGATCGCAGGCATCGCCTCAATCAAAACATCCTGGCCTTTGCGGTGTACCAATCGCCCAACACTCACAATTACTTTTTTCTCAGTTAGGCCAAGCTCACTCCGTAATTGGCTCGCATCAACTGGCGAGAAATGATCGGTATCGATTCCAGGAGCGATCTTGACCATTCGTGTAGTGGCCTCTTTTGTGATTGATTGTGCAATCGCACTTCGCGTGTACTCACCGAGATATGTCAGATGATCAACGTGACGAGAAATACTTTTCATCGCCAAAGTAAATGGCCACACCTTCGACCACCAGACTTCGTGTCCGTGGGTGAGAGCAACTATCTGTTGAACCCCAGCCTTACGCAGACCTCGAGATAAGAGTCCGAGAGGAGCAGCAGCACCGAAAAATACTGTGGAGATATTGCGTTCACGAACGATCGCATTCACGCAGTAGGCAACCCCTGGAGTCGGAAGAAGAATTTTTGCCTTATCGCGTATTACTTCTACGCCAAACTTTTCGACCCACTCATGATCATATGGAGCGCTATTTTCTTGCGCATTTGTGTAGACAATAACGCTTCCGAACGGAAGTCGTTCAATAAGTCCGATAACAAAGGTTTCGATGCCTCCGGCACGAGGTCCAAAGTCATTTGTGACGCAGAGAATTTTCTCCACTAGAAGCGGCGCGCCCCAACGAATGGCTTTCTGCCTAGACTTCCAGCACTTGCCACTTTTACGCGAGATCCTGATCGTGGTGCATGCACCATCTTCCCACCACCAAGGTAAATTCCAACGTGAGAGACTGGCCGACCAAAGAACAGGAGATCTCCAGGCTTCAACTGACTTCGGGGAATCGACTTACCCATTCGTGATTGTGCAGCAGATGAATGTGGAAGAGAAACTCCCGCTGATTGATATGCGCGCATTGTTAACCCTGAACAATCCCAATACGTCATACCAGCAGCACCGAAAACATATTTGTCGCCGATTTGGTTGAGTGCATATTTAAGTGCGACACCTGCTCGTCCCGAAACACCTGCAGCAGATTTAGCATCAGCGAGTGAGCGAGCTTGATCAGCATCTTCTTCTTGTTGGGCAAGTCGTGCTAGGCGCTCTCGATCTTCTTTCTTTAACTTTGCAAGAATAGATTCGGCTTCTTTAAGTTTAGCTGTCGCTTTGGCAGATTGAGCTTCAAACTTTTTCTTTGCAGCCGCTACCAATGCCAATTTGTCATTGACGGTGAGTGAGGTTGCGGTCAATCTCTGTTTCGCAGCTTCGTATTTTCGTAGCTGTGTTGATTTGCTCCGTGTAATGGATTCCAGAGATCCTGCCGCAGAAAGATAGAGAGCTGGGTCGCTGGAGAATAAAAGTTCAAGACTCTGCCCCATTCCCCCGCTCTTGTACTGCTCGATCGCGATCACTCCGAGAGATCGTGAGAGTGAATCGACGGTTTTGCCCTGAACAGCTTCAGCGGCCTGAATTCCGGCTAATTGTCTTTGCAGGGAAGCTAATTGCACTTTGGCTTCTTGGGCACCCTCTGCTGCGGCGGTCGCTTCTTCTTCGAGGTCACGAACCTTGGCCTGAATCTCTGCCAAAGTTGGGGCGGCGTAAGCCACTGAAGGTAGACAGCCCGCTAAGACGATCAGCGCTAAGCCAATCATCGTCGTGCTTCTCTTGCCTTGCCACAGGTGCATTGAGCAAGGCTAACTCGCCCTCTCGCTCTGCCTCAACTCAAAGTGAGCGTGGATGCCTGTGAATCGAGTGAGATCAGCCCCATATCTGGCCACTTCCCCGCTTGCCCGAAATCAAGGGTGGCTAACGATAATCTTCCCGCCATGACACGTGCTGCAGGAACCGGACAGGTAATTGCAACCCTTGTTGTCGGAAGTGATGGCAGCACAGCAAAAGATGGATCCTCGCGCGGGGTCACATCAACCTTGGATCGCGCGCGCTTTCTGGAGCGTCGTCGCCACGTTGATGCGATTTTAATTGGAGGAAATACAGCACGCACTGAGCCTTATCGAAAAACGCCAGTTCCAGTTGTTGTGATCTCAGCATCGATGATCAACGCCTTGGCAGATAATCGCCAGGCCTACTGGTGGAATGCATCTCCTTCAGAAGCTCTGGAGAGAGCTCGTCGCCTCTTTGGCCCTACCATCTTGGTTGAGGCAGGGGCATCAATAATCAACGAACTCATTGCATCTGGAGAAGTTGATCGTCTCGAATTGAGCGTGACGCAGGTTTCGGGCGGTCAAGATCGAATCGACATTGAAAAGATGCTTTCACACTTTGAACATGTAGAAAATGTGACCGAAGGCGAAACAACTTTTTACACTGCAACTCGCCAATAATTTTATTGGAATGCGGCGATAAGAGCTACGCCAAGAACGGCGCTAATAATTCCTGCGTATTGAACTTTATGTAAGCGTTCGTGGAGATATTTAAATGCCAAGAGCGCAGTCATGATTGGGTAGAGCGCACCAAGGACATTTGCAAGAGAAACCAGCCCCTTTGTGGTTGCAACACCTAAAATTAAATTTGCACTGAAATCTGCGACTCCAATAAAAATCAATAGTGGCAAATGAGCTTTTCCCATACCGCCAGTACCGCGAAGGCGGATCAAAATTGTAACGCTGACTATGACGGTGGCAGCGCGCATTGAGACCATTGTCATCAGCGCACTCGATTGTGAACCTTTTGCCATAAATACCAGACATGCACCAAAGCCAAGTGCTGCACCGAGTGCTAACACAACAGGCTTGAGAGGCAGACCTTGTGAAACTTCCGGACCACTCGCCATAAATGCGCCAAGAAGTGCCAGAACAACTCCGATGGTGACTAGGGTGCTAAACCGTTCATCAAGAAAGAAGATTGCGTAGAGAAGTGGGACGAGTGCACTCATTGCACTGATCGGTGAGACAACGCCCATACGTCCTGTTGCAAGTGCGCGATAGAGACAAATCAAACCAACATATCCGCAGAAGCCAGCCGCGATTCCAGGAATCAGATACCCCTGGCTACCCAAAGCTTGAGCATCCCAAGAGCCTGATACTGTCGCAAGGATGATGCCAAAAATGAGTCCAATGATCTGCGTAACAGAAAGCACCGCTGTCGGTGGAAATTTCTTACTCAAATTTCCTGCGTGATAGTCAGCAGATCCCCAAAGTCCACTCGAGAACAGTGCAAGTAAGGCGGCCATGAAGCAGAAGATAGCGCAGAAGCGGTCCTGCCTCCCGCATGCACGTGCATGCTCAATTTAGAATAAAGCAATGGACACAGCCGGCTTTAATCGACTGATTGAAGTCCTTCGAAGCGCAACTCCCCGTAGTGAAATTATCCTCGAGGAAGTCCCGCCGCCCCAGAAATTAGCCACCTACTCTTTCGCCTTCACCGCAGATGTCACCAACGGATTAATCGGAGATGCCGAAGATGATGTAGCTACAGGAAGATTTGTTCTCTTGCATGAACCTGGCGGCCAAGATACCTGGGAAGGCGAATTTCGATGTGTCACCTTTGTCAGCGCAGATGTTGATGCAGCGATGCAGGAAGATCCACTTCTGCCAGAAGTCGGCTGGACTTGGCTTCTCACTTCTTTGGAAAATTACGGCTGCACCTACAGCGCACCTTCGGGCACCGTCACTCGCGTTTCTAGCGCATCTTTCGGCAAACTCTCTCCTCGCAATAACGAATCAGAGATTGAGATTCGAGCTTCATGGACTCCCGTGCTGGAGCAAGGTAAAGATGTCGGACAAGTACTTCTTAACCACGTGATGGCATGGTGCAACCTCATCGCCGAAATCTCATTCTTGCCGCCAATTGCAGATGGCGTTGCATCCATTACAAAGCCTCGTAAATAATTGGCTGAAATGACAGAAGAAGTACAAGTACCAACTCCACTATTAGTGCCATCGGCTGGCCTACCTGAAGTGATTGCTACAGAAGATGCATTCTCCGCCGCTATCGCAGAACTTGCGCAAGGTAACGGTCCATTTGCCTTAGATGCAGAACGTGCGAGTGGCTATAAATTCAGTGCCCGTGCCTATCTCATCCAAATCGCACGAAATGGTGGCGGCTTACATTTGTTGGATCCCATTCCATTTGGGCCAGGCCATCGACTCTTTGTAGAACTCAATAATCTGCTTGCAACGGATGAGGTAATTCTCCATGCGAGCACGCAAGATCTGCCGTGTCTGCGTGAAATTGGTATCAATCCAGTGCGACTCTTTGACACAGAACTTGGCGGACGTTTAGCAGGACTTCCTCGCGTGGGCCTTGGCCCGCTTTTAGAATCTCTCCTTGGAGTCTCACTCGCTAAAGAACATTCGGCCGTTGATTGGTCGACTCGGCCGTTGCCAAAAGATTGGCTTAACTATGCAGCCCTCGATGTTGAGTTACTTGTTGAGTTACGTGATGAAGTAGATGCACTCCTTGAGGCTGCCGATAAATCACATTGGGCTGAGCAAGAATTCACAGCAATTTTAAATGCACCCCCTTCGCCTCCCCGTGTTGATCCTTGGCGCAGAACTTCCGGTATGCACCACATTAAAAAGCGACGACAACTTGCAGTTGTTAAATCATTGTGGGAGTCACGATTCGAACTTGGAAAAGAGCTCGATATTTCACCCGGACGCTTGCTATCTGATGCAGCCATCTCAGCAATCGCAATTTCTGTCACAGATGAATCAGTATTTGAAAATAGGAAACATCTCGAAAAAGTATTGCGCCCCATTGGTTTGCGAGCGCGTTGGTTGGAGCATGCCCCTCGTTGGTTAGCTGCAATTGCTACAGCCCGTGCTCTGGCAGAAGATGATCTCCCGCCAACTCGAGCAGCAAGTGATGCACTTCCACCCGTAAAGGTCTGGAAAGAAAAATACCCATTGCGCTATGCCGCCCTTACTCATGCCCGACACAATCTTTTACTTCGCGCAGAAGAGCTCTCCATCCCTCTTGAAAATATGATCTCCCCCGAACATGTCAGGCGTATCTGCTGGAGCGATCCCTCTGGCAAGGTGGCCAGCGCCCTTGTCGAGCTCGGAGCCCGCCCGTGGCAGTGTGAAATCGCTGCTCCCATCCTTGAAGCGGCCTTGCTTGAGCGCGAACCCCTAGAAAAGCCCGAGCCAGAAGGTGATCAAGAGAACTCCGATCAGGGCTGAATTACGATACAAAAGAGTTGCGTAATTCCCCCAGAGGTTCTAGATTTGCCTCATGCTCAGCACCTTCATCATCGCCCTGCGCGAAGGCCTAGAAGCCGCGCTCATTGTTGGAATTCTCGTGGCCTACGTCGTAAAGACAGGTCGTAGCAACCTTCTCAAGCCAATTTGGAGCGGTGTCACAGTGGCGATCGCGATGAGCCTTGGTTTAGGCGCATTCTTAAGCTACTCATCCACTCAGTTGAGTTCGAGAGGCGAAGAGATCTTTGCAGGTACTTCATCTGTCATTGCAGTAGCTCTTGTGACGTGGATGGTCTTCTGGATGAAGCGAGCCGCTCGTGGCCTGCGCGATGAACTCCACGGCAAGGTCGATAAGGCTCATCTTGGTGGACCTCTGACAATTGCAATTACCGCCTTCTTCGCAGTTGCTCGTGAAGGTCTGGAAACCGCCCTCTTTATCTATTCAAATTTCCGCACTGTTGGCGCAGCTTCTTCTGCCACTGTCGGTCTCGTTCTTGGTCTGACCTTGGCAGTGGTACTTGGTTACCTGCTCTATCGCCGAGCAGTCAAGATCAATCTCTCAAGCTTCTTCAAGATCACAGGCGTTGCTTTGATTATCGTTGCTGCGGGAGTTCTCTCATACGGCATCCACGAATTCCAAGAACTTGGATGGTTGCCTGGTGCTGAGGCCTTTATCTGGGATGTCACCGGATGGATGCCTAAGGAGTCACTGGTTGCCTCACTCTTGGGCGGAACTGTTGGATTTGATACAACGACTTCATGGCTCCAAGGGTTCTTCTATAGCGGATACCTCATCGCAGTCTTGGTTCCTTATCTTGGTCGTAAAGAGGCAAAGAAGGCGACACCAGTTAACGCATAAGGAGTGCCAGCCACTTTCTTTTTGTATTACCGACCAGTAACCTAGAGCCAACTTCACTGTTACGAAAGTTGGAAAAATGGCTACCTCAGCATCTGTAGTTCTGGTCGATGCGGTTCGCACCCCCTTTGGAAAAGCTGGCTCGCTCTATGCCGGCACTCGCGCAGATGATCTGATGGTTCGCGCAATGCGTGGACTTCTTGAGCGAAATCCCCTCCTTCCACTCGACCAGATTGATGATGTCGCCATCGCCGCTGCAACACAGACCGGTGATCAAGGAATGAACCTTGGACGTAGCGCTTCGTTGCTGGCAGGTCTTCCCAACACAGTTCCTGGATATTCCGTTGATCGCTGGTGCGCAGGTGCGATGACAGCTGTCACAACTTTGGCTGCATCCATTGCGATGGGCGCAAACGATATTGCGATTGCTGGCGGTGTTGAACATATGGGCAACCATCCCATCGGTGATGGCCTTGATCCCAATCCACGTTTTCTTGCAGAGCGCATTGTTGAACAAGATGCGCTCGCCATGGGTGCAACTGCAGA
>Ga0209087_1000072_pt1 | contig 58074 bp, 93 predicted proteins | sample S_130805_EF_Meta_FD_187321 | JGI IMG/M metagenome (GOLD analysis project Ga0209087, IMG submission 187321) | Freshwater microbial communities from Lake Simoncouche, Canada to study carbon cycling - S_130805_EF_MetaG (SPAdes) (version 2) | ecosystem: Environmental > Aquatic > Freshwater > Lake ... | reverse complement strand
GGCTTCAGCAGAAACGGCAGCTTGGCGGTCAGCAATCTCAGTTGTTAAGTCGGTACGCAGACCAGCTTCAACACCTTCTGCGCGGCTCTTTTCAGTAGCGATAGCAGTGGCGTTAGTTTGGTCGCCAGACTGACGTGCAGCAATTTCTGTGTTCAGGTCAGTACGCAACGATGCATCAGCAGCTTGGCGAGCAGACTCTTCAGCAGTAACAGCGGCTTGACGGTTGGTGATCTCGGCAGACAGATCAGAACGCAGACCAGCCTCTACGCCTTCGGCACGCGACTTCTCGGTGGCGATTGCAGTAGCGTTGGTTTGCTCGGCAGCTTGTGCACGAGCAATTTCAGCAGTCAGATCGGTGCGGAGGCCAGCCTCAACGCCTTCAGCGCGTGACTTCTCGGTAGCAATGGCGGCTGCATTGGTAGCATCACCAGCGGCGCGAGCGGTAGCTTCAGCGGAAACAGCGGATTGACGTGCGGCAATTTCGGCAGTAAGGTCTGTACGCAAGCCAGCTTCCACGCCAGTAGCGCGGGTAACTTCAGCAGCTAAGTCGGTTGTCAGGGTCTGTTCTGCGCCTTGAGCACGAGCAATTTCGCTAGTCAGGCCAGCGTTAACTTCGTTTACAGCAGCAACGATGGTTGACTTGTCAGTAGTGGTCAGGCTGTTCAGGTTACCGATCTTGCCGTTTACTTGGCCTTCAACGGTAGAAACACGGCTGTCCAAAGCTGAGTCAGCAGCGGCGCGGGTAGAGGCTTCTGCGCTAACAGCGGCTTGGCGATCAGAAACTTCAGTGGTGATGCGGCCAGACAGAGCAGCTTCAGCAGCGGTAGCACGGGTAACTTCAGCGTCCAAGTTGTCTTGAACGTCACCAATCATGCCTTCAAGCACGTTGATGATGTCAGGATTGTTCTCAAGAGCTTGAGCTAATTCGGTGATGGTGTCCAAAACCGAAGGAGGGATACCGCCGAGCAAGTCAGCTTTAGCTTGATCAATTTTAGCGTCCAGAGCAGCTTCAGCAGCAGTAGCGCGTGTGATCTCAGCAGACAGGTTAGAAGCAATGGTGCCTTCAGCAGACTGGGCACGGGTTGCTTCAGCGGTAACGGATGCTTGAACAGCGGCCAACTCAGTAGCAGCAGACTCAGCGTCCTTGATGGTGCGAATCACCACAGCGCCAGAGCTGTTCAGAGCCGAATAGCGGATTACTTTGTCGGTGCTGTTGAACCACAGACGGCCAGCAGCAACGGGGCTGGGGTCAGCAGATAAGATTTCTAGGTTGAGGTTTTCTACGTAGGCATTAGCCGCAAGGGTAATACCGTGAAATACTGGGAAATTAGCCATGAGTCACTCCAAAATTAGGGAATTAGTTTTACAAGTTATCTTTACTCGACACGACTCACGCAGACGGAATCTTACTTCAGAAAGCGACGAAGAACAAGAAGTTCTTGATCAACTCTCAAAGCATCAGACCCTGCGTGTTTGACTCGCCATTCGGTCTCACAGACCTCACTGCTAAAGTAAAATTTTTCGTCACGATAGGTTTGAAGCACCGCGCCATGTGCTTTCATGTACGCAGCCAAGTGAATATCACGTTTTAAAACAACAATGTCATAGGTCATAAGGAAAACACTACGTTTACCGAACCAGCAGTAGGCTCGGTCATGTAAACAACAAATTGGTTGGGGCTAATCACTTTAATTCCAGCAAAAAATTGTTGATAAGAGGAATCAAATAAACTAGCAACAAAGTTATACGTCCCTAGGTTGTGCGTCACAGTCCAGCTTAATTCAGGGGTGTTGAATGTATAAACACGACCAACTGAAGTTAAACCTGCTGATGTAGCCCCCGTCCCGTAAACTTTGCCGTATGGACGTGCAAAGTAAGTGGCCATTTAGATACCTGCCTGTAACACCTTTAGAATAACGGAGCCTGATGTATATTCCGTGACACGAACACGCACTCCAGAGACTGGGTACGCATAATATCCATCAGCATTAGCTGTTTGATCTACAATAAATGGAAACCAAACAATATCAGCAGGATTGTGGGCAGTCCACAAATCATGATAAGTATGCTCAACGGTGTATTTTAAAGTAGAACCAGGGCTTAACATTACAGCAACTGACACGTTTACAGGCGTTAAGTTAATATCCACACCCACCACATCAGTTGTTCCAAGACCCGTAACCTCGGTCTGAACTTGTCTCGACATTAGAACGTCCCTCCAGAAATACCGCCAGTAGCGGTCACAGTTGTAAAGCTACCTGCGGCTGCGGTAGTGCCTCCAATGACGGTTCCGTCAACCGTTCCACCAGTGATTGTTACGCTGCTTGCGTTTTGGGTTGACATAGTGCCAAGCCCAGAAATATCTGTATTTGGAATAGTGGCTGAAGCCGTCAGGGCAGATGTTCCCGAACCTTTGACGTATCCCGTAAGGGTGGCTGCACCAGTTCCGCCATTGGCTACAGGCAAAGTGCCCGATGTTATTTGAGATGCCGCAATAGCAATTGCTACGCTAGATGCGCTTGTGATTTGTCCTTGAGCATTAACAATGACTTGAGGTACAGAGCTTGCACTGCCGTAGGTGTTTGCAGTAACGCCTGTGTTGCCAATGTTAAACGTGTAAGAGGGGGACTCTGTTAAACCAGTTCCAGCGGAGTAGGTAATTGGCGCACCAAATTGCTGAAATACTATAGATGTAATTCCAACGGTAATAGGAAGGGGCGTCTGTTGAACCCAAGACGTATTGGTGTTGGCGGTTCCCGCAGTAATCAAGAAGAAATCGCCAGCGTCAATTTGGTTGACCCCAGTGCCCGGCGTATCAAAGTCTGTTGCCCTAGTCAGAATGTAGGGAGTTCCAGCGGTTCCAACTTGCGTAACGGTGTACACACCATTGTTGGCTGGGGCTGCCTCATTCTTAATCAGTATGCGATTACCAGCCACAGTTAGCGTACTGTCTACACTAAGAGCACCGTTAGCATTCGCAGTTAAGGTTGCCCCAACACCGAATGCGCCATTGTTGTAAGTGTTGGCTGGAAGTGCGGCAGTAGTTGCAAGGCGACAGGCTTGGTGGAAGTTAAGACCGCCAGCAAGTGCATCAGCGTAGGTCTTATTAACAATATCATTACCGCCAGATGGTGCGGTAGTAATTGTTCCAGTAGTAAGCGCCACAGAGCCTAATGTCCCTGATGTAGCGTTAACTGTAGTAAACGTACCAGCCGCAGGAGTAATTGCGCCTATAGTGGTTCCGTTAATTGCCCCGCCAGAGATGGCCACAAAGCTTGCGCTCTGAGTAGACATGGTTCCTAAACCCGTAATGTCGGTGTTAGGAATAGTTGCGGAGGCGGTTAGAGCGGAAGTTCCTGTTCCTTTAACGTAACCAGTCAATGTAGCAGCGCCCGTACCACCAGAAGCCACAGCAATTGGGGCAGACAATCCGCTAATGGTTCCGCCTGTAATGGCTACAGCGTTTGCATTCTGTGTGGACATTGTGCCCAAACCAGTAATGTCTGTGCTTGGGATGCTTGCAACACCCGTAACAGCAGATGTTCCATTACCTTTTAGGTAACCGCTTAAAGTGTTAGCGCCAGTTCCGCCGTTAGCAACCACTAACGTACCACCAAGTGATATAGCGCCGTTTGTAGGAAGTGCTGGGGTTAGGCCAGTAGTTCCGCCATCAAATGTGGTTACGCCGTTGCCTTGAGCAAAAGCAAGCCAGCTTCCTGCTGTATAACCCTCAAACAGGCCGCTTGTGGTGTTGTATCTAATCTGTCCAGTAACGCCAACAGGTTGTTGTGCAATCGTTCCTTTGGGGATGGTCATGCCACCCGTGCCAGGTATTGTGGGATCGCTCACAATAGAAATTACAGGGCTATTAGAGCCATCGCCATTTGCCACGTTTATTTGGTTAGCAGTTCCCAAGATCTGACGACCAGCAATAGTGGTTCCACCGACAATTGCCAGCATTCCAGTACCAGAAGCAGCCGCCACCGCTGCGGCAACACCCGTGAGCTGGAAAGTGGGATTACCTGAGACTCCATCACCATTTGTGACGCTTAAGCCCAAACCAGAGGTAGATAGTGTCCTTGAGGCTACGGTAGTGCCAGAAGTCTTGGCAATCATGCCTGTAGAAGCGGATTCTAGGCTCCCAGAGGCCCCGCTGAGGCTAAGACGTAGGTAAGACTGTGCGCCACCATCCGTGATCGCTAAACCCGTATTGGTGGACAAATAACGACTATTGGGAAGGCTTGGCTCTAGATTCTTGGTCAAGAAAGTCTGAGTCTGGCTAGGCGAGGCAGCAATAGCGCCCGTAGTGGTTTGTACGGTTACGCCATTTTGGACAACGGGCACAAGCTCAGTGCCTGTAATAGCACCCGCTGCTGGCAGTTGAGAGATTTGTACGTTTGCCATGATTACGGACTCACATTCAGGTTATCAAGGTTCCCGTTATTTTCGGGCGTCTGTGTATTTTGCTCAGGTGATATTACAAAATCGCCATATCCACCAGTTGTCAAAGAATTGTCTTGTACAGCCACGCTTTCATCAGGTCGTGGAAATCTTAGGTTAATTCTTTCCGTTTTTCTAGCGGGCAAACGGTACGGATCAAAGTTATCTTTACAGCCCTCATCACAGACACGCAGACCAGGGAAGTTTGGGTCTGATTGTAATGACACAAATGCTCTTTTCATGCGGCATCTATCGCAAATTGCTATTGCAACCGATGTAAGGCCAGAAGTGTCAAGAAATGTAGGCATTACCGTGTGTAAACCGATATGTTGGGCGCAAAGTAGATGGGCGACTTATCGCGCTCTTCTTGTTGCACCTCAAACAGGTACTTATCAGCCATTTTTTCAAGATATTGGATGCGCCCAGCATCAACTTGGGGCAATTCCATGCTCATTCTGTGCGCCAACATCATCTGAACAGCTTCATACCACCTTTGAGGGATCTCTAGCTCACCAGAAAGCGCCCCAACGTCCATAATTTGGCGCTGATACCAGACTGTCATCTGAATAAATGGGTCACTAGGCGTTGGCCATAGGTAAACAGTAGGCTGTGGGATAGTTCTATCAAACCAAAACTGAAACGGCTGGTTGGCTGTGAAGTTTTTATTGGGCAAATTGGTGTAATCATCACGATTTAGGCGTGACATTTGGATTTCACGGCTGTTATTGCCCACAAACCACTCGCGCAGAGCCAATGTTGTGTTGTTGTAAGCGCGGATTCGGTAGTACATGACCGATTGGCCTGGGTCAATGTCAGTCCACACCCATTGATTGTCAGTAACAACTATGCTTCCAAGGTTGTTTAGGGTGTTCCATGTAACGCCATCAACCGAATACTCTAGCGTGATCGACCAAGTAGCCGATCCACCCCCAGCAACATAGGGTAAAAAGCCAATAGAGCCAGCGTATATGGGATTATTGGTGCCGTAATTAACAGATATGTTGCCATTGGCGCTTGTTTGTTGACAAACTGTATCAATGTCGGAGTCGTAAACATTTGCAATTACTCCACCAGCAGAGGTTGTGTATGACCCAGAAGGTCGGTTCATGGAGCGATACAGCACGTTCAGAACGTCTATGCAACCCACGGGCATGGTGTAGATGTATTGATCAGCCTTTAGACCAAACACTTTTTTATTGATTGCCCAATAGTTGATGCCTTGATTGGCAAGATGCGACAGCAAGAAATATAAAGACTGGCGAGCAGATACGATTTGCTCCGAGGTAAGCTCTTCGGCCAATTTGCCGCATCGACGCGCACCATGATCAATCAGATCTTGGACGCTGATAACGGTCTCTCCAACTGTGCCTGAATAAGCCATTCGTTACCTCACCATCCTGGGCAATTCCAACGCTTCAAGGATGCTTTTGCCCTTGGAGCGTCACCTTTTGAATGCTCTACAACACCGCTCATGCGCGAGCAGAACGAGTCCTTTCGAGCGCCGCCTTGTGGTTGCGGAGCTTTCAAATGACTTCCTGTCTCACGATTGTACTTAGCCCTACCCTTGGCGGTCAATCCAGCGCCCTTTTCCACAGACAGCTTTTCTCCACGGCCAACCGCTAGGCTTGGGCCACCCTCTTTAAACTTCTTGCCTTTATCGGCAGCAGCAAAGTCTTTTCCTACTTTTTGAGGAATACCAACCTTCTTTGCAAAGCTAGGGTTATGCGCTACGGCTTCCATGAGCCTGTGTTGAGATGCTGATTTGCTAGGCATGGCTGTCAATCCGAATTTTTAATAAGAACAATTTCAAAGAAACCCGCCGCTTCATTGTTTGCCGCCCCGCCAATTGCTTCGCCTTGAATGCGAGTTTTTTCAGCAATTGAGAGAGGGTAGGGAAATGGTTGAGTTGAAATACTGTTATTGGTAACAATCAATGGGCCAGTGATGGCAATTCCATTTGTTCCCACAAAACGAGTTCTTGCAGTAATTAAGCTGGTTCCAGTATCTTGTGCCAAACCAATTCGCGCAATTGCCAAGTAGCCAGTGTAGCCAGCGGGTACTGTGTATTGGCTTGATGTTGCATTGTTGTAGCCTACAGCAATTAAGTTATAGATCGTTGCTGGTACGCCAGCAGTTACAACGCCAGAACCAATGTAAATCGTTCCTGCATTGGCCAATCCAGTTCCAGCACTTGCAACCAACATACTGTTGATACGCAAAAATGATTTGGTAGTCGTTACGGCGGTCTGACCATTCATGGTCACGGTCTCAGTAATAACATCGTAATTGGCGTCTAAGCCCGTGAGTAGCACGGTTCTTGCACCAGTTCCCGCTGCTGTATCGTTGGCGCTAGATGAACTTACAGTCATCTGTAAAGCGGCAGCAGGAAATGATAAATCTCCAATAGGAGTAATCATCTCCCACGCAGTATCAACATCGGAGTTATAACCAGATACCGTAACAATTGAGTGGCCCTGAATTTGACCGCGGGATACTTGCAATTCAAACGGCTCGTATGCGCCTTGACGCGACGCAGAAGAATAGATTCCCATGTTTATCTCCTGAAAAAAGTAGGGGCCGAAGCCCCCACTCTTAGCACTCTACAGAACCGCCACGCTTCTTAGCGGGGGAAACCGTCACAGACTTCTCGGTTTTAGTTACGCTGCCAGGCTTTTTCTCTGGGCTGGTAAAGAATCCCTTTACGCCTTCATAAACGCGCTTAGGGAATCCGAGAATTGCGTCACGAGTAGCTTCGTTATCTGCTTTCTCAGCAGCCTTCTCGGCCTCCATGCGCTTGGTTTCACGAGCGATGATGGGATCAACCGCACCGCCCGTGTCATACTTTTTTACTGAACCACCTTTTTTATAGGTTCCAGAAAGTTGGTTAATGCTAACGGGACGTGCTGGACGCTTATTTCCCTGCGGCATTTCTACAGCCGCTCCATCGTCCTGAACTGCTCCGCCCCTAGCAAACTTTTTTGTGGCACCACCTTTTTTGTAGCCACCAGCATTGGATTTAGCAACGCCACCAGTAGCATAGCCACCGCCATTGCCTTCTTTCACTTCGCCAGTTTTAGCTGGAGAGTTATCAGGCTTGGATGTGTGCATCTTGGTGTCACGGTAAGCTCCACCTTGCTTCTCGGTGTTGATGATGCCGCCTTCTTTGTAGCCGCCTTGAGCGTTAGCAACGCCGCCAGTCTTCAAGCCCTTGTGAGCTTTGCTAGCAGGTTTGCCTTCGTGAGATTTTAACTCTTTCTCAATTTTACCCATCTTGGCCATCTCGGCTTTGTGGGTGGCTTTGGACTCCATTTCACCGCCTTTTTTCATAGCTGGAGGAACAGCCATGGCTTTACGGCGAGCTGCCAATGAGGGTTTGGCAGGACGAGCAGCGGGCATCATGCCGCCGCGTGCGGGCATAGCGGAAGGCAATACGGCTGGCATTGCACCACCCATAGCTTTTTTAACTTCCCCGCCCTTTTTGAGCTTCAATTCAATTGAAGGCTCGGTGGTCATCATTTTGACCATTGGTTTGAACTCGGCCATGATTTACTCCTTAAACTTTCTGGGCGTAAACCACGGTCAGGCGGAACACGCCTTGAGTAGCTACGGTGCCATTAGGATCAGCAGTAAATACCACGCTTTGGTTTGCGCCAATGTCTGACATTGCGGTCAGTTGAGCAGCAGTAAATGTCAAAGTAGTACGACCAGCAGCGCTAGCGTCAGTTGCAGACAAATACTGTGTACCAGCAGCAGCGGTTCCAATAGTTACTGGAACTTGTGTAGCAGTACCAAAGGAAGGAACGGTCACCATATCAACCAAGAAGTTGATAATCTGTGAGTTCGCAGGTAATGTGATTGTGGAGCTAACGGCAGTGCCAGCAGCTACAGTAGTCACAGTAGTGGTTTGTGTGAGTACGACAAATCCACCGTCAACGGTGTCTGTCAATGTACCCGACCCCGCACGCAGGGTTGAACCAAAATAGGTTTGTGCCATTCTTTTCTCCTGTTGAAGAGGGGAGGACTAGCCTCCCCCACTTTCTTTAAACGCCGGGAGTACCGTACATTGCACGCCAGTCGGTGAAACCAACTTGGTAACGCTCGGTAGCCTTGTAACGCATGGAGTCGGTTTCGAAGTCACCTTCCATGGTTTTTTCAAGCTTACGACGCATCAAGAGCTTCATACCTTCTGGGGCATCAGTCTGAACCCACCATGCGGTTGGGTTGGTCAAACGTGACAGAACAGCAGCGCCCTCGTCCAGCAAACCGATAGATTTGATCGGGTTGATGTCGTTGTTGGCGTTACCAGCACGCAGAACAGACTTCAGCAAAACCTCAGCTTGGAACACGTTGCCAGGAGCAACCACCAATTGACGCGGCACCAGACGAATCTTCTTGCCGTTGTTGTCCACAGCCTGACGGATCTGGATCAACATTTGCTCAAGAGAGGTCTGTGACAAGTTAGCAGCAGTAGCCAACAGGTTGCTTGCAGTGCCGTTCACGATGGGGTGTGAAGCGCTGTTCAGTTGCACGCCGTCGCCGCCTGGGTAGGCCGAGTTAAACGCACGGTTCAACACGTTAGCAGACAGAGTTTCTTTGGTCTCAATCAAAGACTGAGCCAAGTGACGAGCGTAAACCTGACCGATGCGGATGTGGTCACCGTCCTCAACCAAAACTTTGGTCAAAGCGAATGCCAAACCAAAGACTTGGTAGACATAGCGCTGGAGGAACAACACGCCACCTTGTTGGTACGACACTGGGGTGCCGTCTGGCAACTGAGGTGCTGCACCGAAACCGTACAGGACGGGTTCTTCGTGGTAGTTACGTGGGATGCCTTCCTGCTCGCGGAACACACGGCTCCACTCATCAGTGCGCTGATCATAAACGCCGTCGAAGCATTCGTTCAGGATAGGTTCAACAATCGAACGAAAGTCCGTACTTCTCATTGGAGCTGCCATGATTCGCCTCCTTAAACAGCGTTAGTGGATGCTTGGAACTGTGACTCATTGATCACAGCACGTACAACCGTATATGAATCGCCCCAAGCGTTATCTACGAGGGGAGCCAAGTCCACAATACGCATCTGTGCGCTGTTACCAGCACCAACCAGAGTTGTGGAAAGTGTGCACTGAGACAAACCAGTGACATTGCTGCCAGCAGTGGTGTTGCTCAAGTCGGCCATGTCGCCAACAGAGGTTTGTGCCAAAGAACCGTCAGCTTGAATTTCATACACGATGTTAGGATCATTGTAGAAATAAGCAATGCATGAACCAGTTTGGAATGCAGTGCTAGCGGGCCAGTAGTTGGACACGCGACGACGACCAGTAGTGTCAGTCCACTCAACACCAGCAAAGGCACCGAGGAATGAGTCACCAGCAGCGGCGATTTGAATCACGCCAGTAGTAGCCAACTTTACGGGTTGACCTTTCAGGATGTCGCTGGAATAACCAGAGACGATACCGCCAGCAAGCGCTTGGGCGCGATCCAGACCAGATGGATGGAACGCAGGGCGCATACCGAACGGAGCATTTGTAGAAGACATAGTCTTACTCCTTTAAGTTCGATGTGTATTGGCTATTAAAAGATTGGAGCCTCTACACGTTGATCAATGTTGTCCAAGCCTTCGCCTTCAATTCGACCCAACGCTTTACCGTTGCTATCGCGTCCAACTTGCTGCTCCGCTTGAAGTCGAATCTTGTTCGCTTCCTCAAGTGGTGCATCGTGGTGAAAGTGCGCCATAATATCCTGATAGATATCCATCGGGATTTTGTGGAGCAACATCTCGTTGCACGCAATAAAACCAGTGTGTTCGCCAGCTTTTACGCGATAGTTCTCAAAGTTTGGAAATTCCTCGGCTTTAACGGGAACATAACCTATGCGAATACGCTTATCAATACTGTCATAACTATTGGTTGTCGATAACCAGCAAAGATGCCATCCTTTTAACTCTGGCGTCTTGGGCAATGCGCTTTGTGTCCATTCATCACTCCACATCTTGCGACGTTCCTGAGACGACATGAACTTCTCTTCGGGGGCAGCGCGGTCTAGATCTTGCGAAGATCGGTTCTCACGACCACCAGCGGAGAGAGATTTCTTTAAACGAGATTCCATTTTTAACTCCTATAACCTTGAGATTGTTTAGATTCAGTTGCGTAACGCTTGATCATTCGTGCTCGCTTGCTAGGATCATCCCAGAAGCCAGCATCTTTCATGGCCCTCACTTGCTCGGGGGATAGAGTAAATGAGTTTTTACTGCCACTAGAGGCGATGTTTTCGCGTCCTGAACCCGTCACAATACTTCTCGGTTTGCGAGAAGACCTCTCGTCATGATTAACATTATATCTATGCGGTAACCGTTTTAGCAAGCGGTTATCTAACTCTTCCCAGTATTCGGATGAATTGGGATTCCAACCTTCTTTAACTAATTTCTGATCTATAACTTTTGCTATTTCAGAATCTTCGTCTTCGCCCTTTGGGTCATACCAAGGATTTCTATCCATCCAACGTGATGCTTGACGCTGCATCTCTGCATTATCTTGTTGGATAGGACGGTCTTGAGTAGATTGATTTGCTTGGGTTCTTAGGTTTTTTAACGCCTCAACTTGGCTGCGAGTTTCGTACCACATCTCTTGGGCCTTGGCCATGGCTTCGCCATCACCAGAACTAGCTGCCTCAGAGATTTTCATGCGGGCATATTGCAGTCTTAACTCTTGATCCTCAATTGTTTTATCAATTCGGGCAAGCTCAGAACTGTGGGTTTTTCGCTCCACTACCGCAAGTCGTTCTTGTAACTCTTGGTTTTGGCGCTGAAGGTTTTGTAACCGAATGTCTTTTTCTACATTCGATTGTTTAATATATTCCTTCTTAGCTCGGCGGCGTGCACGGCGTGCGGCACGGATGGCTTCGGTGTCATCAGGCTGGTCAGCATCATCATCTACTGCACCACCTTCTGCGGCCTCTACCTCTTCCCGCGGCTCTTGTTCCTCTGTTTGAGGATTATCAATACCATCAGGCAGGTCTACAGTTGCAGAGCCATCAGCGCCTTCAGATACTTTAATGTCTAGATTCTCGTCTTTATCACTCATGTTTCACCTCACAAAAATGCTTTCATTGAAAGCGGGTCACCAGTTAGCTTGGCAATAACTTCATGATCATTCAAAATCATAAACAAAGACGGCTCTTCATTTTCTTTTTCGCCGGGCACTTGAACTTCCCAACGATCTCCACCCCATTTAGGGACACGGATGTAATCACCCACTTGGCACCAAGTGCCTTCTGGCCATCCTTGCATTGTGTCACGATGTTTGAAAGCCAATGGGCCAAGAGCAATTACTTTTGCAACCATGTTCTGCCACTTCTCTGTCTCTTGTGTTTCGTGAGGCAAAAAAATACCAGATTTTGTTTTTTTAACAGCGCGGCGCAATTGCACCAAAATACGCCCACCAAGCGGCAACGCGCCTGGCTCTACTGCGGGAAAAGCCCACGCCAACTCATTATCTCGTTCACTCATCATCGTCTTCCTTTAACAATTTATTTAAAATGTCTAAGGCTTGTTTTAAGCCACTATGTTCACCTACAAGGCGTTGATACGTTTCCCAGTTAACAGCGTTTCCTGCTGCAAGAGATGCGGCTATTTCAGCCTGACGTAACTTAATCTCGCCTATAAGATCCGAAATTGTGTTCATTTACTTTTTCTTAGCTTGTGACAGACCTCCTTGTGGTTTTGAGCCGTTTGATTGGCCTTTGGGTTGCATGCTGGTGCCATCAAGCTTTTCGCCCATTGCGATACGCTTGTGTTGTGGCACGTTAATGCTCTTTTGTTCTTGATCACTGGTAGCCATATGGGCCTCCTTGTTTGCTAGTTAAAGTAAGTGCAGTTTTGGTCTGCTCGTTTTGCAACTTGACGGCATCTCTGGTCAAGCGTGCAGATTCGATACGCTCTTTGGTTTCGTTGTCGCCTTGAGCAATAGCCATCTTGAGTTGCAATTCTTCTTGGGCAAGCGCCATATCGTCTTGATGCTTCTGCATATTGAGCTGGATATCCGCTTGATCCTTTTGTGCGCGGCGCTGGGTTTCCGCCATGCTGGTATCCATAAGGACTTGAGCCTCTGGAGTCATTGGGGCCTTGGGTTGGAACTGTTGCATCTGCTGCATCATCTGTTGGATGATCGGCATGATTTGCTGGAATGTCTGTACGCTGTCTTGGTTGACGTGCTGGCCAGCTAAAGCAAACAGCTTGTCAATCTTGGGGGTAACGTCTTCCACGTCGTAGTCTGTAACAGGCTTGCCAAGGGACTTGTTCACATACCCATTCATGCGGTTGAGATACCACAAGGTCAAGTGCTGCTTGATGTGCTCCATCACATGGGGTATGAATGCGGGAGCAATCATTGGGTTTGCGCCAAGGATTGGGTCTTTGGCGAAGTCCAAGTGACTTTGGATGTGGGCGAGGTGGTCTTGCTCCATATAAGCAAAGGCAGACTGTCCAATAGCCATAGCCACGTTCTCGTTGGCAGAATCCCGCTTCTCAGGATCAGGAACGTCCTTCATCAACTCATTGACGCCTGGCACCTTGATCTGCTTCAAGAAGCGCTCAATCACAGACTTGCGGTTAAACAGGTCAGGGTGCTTCTCCATAACCTGCATGACGGCCTGTATTTGGGCCATACGCTGCGTTTCAGAGAAGATGTGGGGGTCAGACACAGGAACTACGTCTGTGTTGCGCTTGAAGTCTTCACGGGTGATTTCTAGGTCTTCAACCACGTCACCCTTTTGCATGTCGTCCAAGTACCAGCGGTTCAGCCTAGCAAGAACTTTAAGCACACGGCTTTGGCTTGCATGGAGTCGGGCGTGAATAGCAGCAAACACGGCAGCACCCTGCTCAATCAGGGCTTGGGTAGTCCCAACGGGAGCCTGTGCGGTTACGTCAGCAATCTTTTCTTCCGCGGTAGTAATAACTCCCTTGGCGGCTTTCTCTAAGAAGCCCATCAGCGAGAACAATACAGGGCTAGGCGCATTAAAAGGCAGGGGCATGGCAATCTTGCGAACGTCATCCACGCCAGGCGCACCCTCAATCTCCACTACTTGGGTGACCTCAACTTGTTGGCTCTGCCCGCTGATCTTGCCGCCTTTGAGCTTCAACATGGTTGGGGCGTTGTTGATATGGGCTGAGTCTAATAAAGCCCTCAGAGAGCCTGTGAGGGCTGCTGCCAAGCCTCCAATCAGGTGTGGCAATCCAACAGCATACGCTCCACGCCATGGAATGAATTTGAACTCAATCAGCCAATCCAGCTTGGACATGGTGTCATCACCATCTTCCCAGTTGCGGTACAGGCCAATGACTTTGCTCTCAATGTCGTCAATCATCAAGATGTAGGGCGCAGCCTCTCCCTTGGTGTAGGAGTCATCTTCCAGCTCAAGCCACGTATACACATGGTATATACGTCTTACGCCGTCTTCATTCTCGTCAATCTTTTTACCTTCAATCTTGTCGGTAGCTTTCTCGGCGCGGGTTTGTTCCGGCTCCATAGTGGCACGGACGTAATCGGTATCACGATATAGACCTGAGTTGATACGGCGCTTTAACTCCCAGTCTGTAATATCCATCACCTCGGTGACGCGCTGGGCTGTGTAGAAGTTTGCGGCGGAGAATGGGAGCAAGATATTGTCGATAGGAACAAACTCAGCGCAGGGACGCTTCTTGTTCTCGTCATACCAGATCTTCATGAATTGAGATCCGCCCAATGGGAGTTGAGTCAATAGCTGCTCTTGCTCATCACGGAACTCTTCAATCTGCTCGGTAAGTTGCCAGTTCATGAAGTCACGCTTACGCTCGGCAACCTCAGTCTTCTCTTTATCCACGTCACCCAAAATCTTGGTGCGGGTTGGGCCATCTGGTGGGAACAGCTCTTTAATAGCGCGAGCAGCAAAGTCCACACAGGCTTCAGCCATTACGGGGTGGACTACTTTAGAAGCGCCCATGAAGTTAGCGCCGCCTGGTGCATCATTCCCCATACCTGTGCGGCGGATGCCTTCTTCATACTGCTTGTCGCGCTGTGAGCGGGCTTCTTTATCTTTGTCGATTAAGCCAAGATAGCGCAGGGAGATCTTGTCCAGCTCCCAAGGGTCTATGTCTTCAGCAAGGTTTGAGTAGAAGTCTTCGTCCTCATCAGGGCCTTTAAAGTTATCCATAGTGACCACAGCAGAGCCATCAGGTAGTTCTTCTATGCTGGATTCTTCTAGGTCTAGCTCCACCTCCATGCCTTGATCTTCAGGTGCAGGTGGTTCATTTCGACCAAACTCTGGGTCGATGGGGAATTCTGTTGCCATTATTTACTTCCTTCTAAACTTCGCGTCGTTCACGGCCATATACATTGCGTCTAGGTTAACATCGCCACCATGTTTGAATGGAGGGCCTTGGATAATCTGCCCACCATCACTCATGTCGGGGTCTGTGTTAAATACAGCACCACCAACAGCTTTGTTTATGTCGGCTTCGTTGATGTCATAAGTGCCACGATTGCCGATGGCTGACTTGATTTTGTTTGGCTCAAACATGATAATTTCTTGCTCACCACCGCGGTTGCCGTAGGGATCTGCATGAATAATGCTGTCATAACCACCCTTTTTCAACTCTTCAATTGTTTTTGGGGAGAGCAAGTCAGGAAATTCACTGCTTCCGTCAGCGTAGACCTCTCTTGCCCATTCAATTGCCAACTTGTCGTCAAGCAACAATGGAGACCTAGCCTGAGCATACACAGGCATAACATTGGTTCCTTCTCTAAACTCTTGTGAGCGACTGCTTATATTGTGAGCGGCAGGTTGTTTTGTGGCATTGGGCGTCAGCCAAATTGCTGGGCCACTGATTGTTGGGTCATCGCCACCTGGCTTAAATTCGGAAAAATTCTTGGGTGTTGCATGGTAAAGACGATCCCTAATCCTGCTGTTACCGAGAAACTTTTGCAGGTTTTCATCACGCTCTTCTGCGGGTAAAGATTCTTGTGGATACTTAAAGGTTTGCTTTTGAGGGGCATTTTGCAACCCTTGGGTTCCTTCTGGGTAGTTAATGGCTTTCCACTCTTCAAACGATAGAGGGTCTTGCTTCTTTGTCATGCCCTTTACTGCTTCGTTGTATTGGGGCATGAGGGCTTGCTTGGCAGCGCTCTTAGCGGCTGCTTCAGCACGTAGTACAGCTTGTTTCTCTAGCTCTCTCGTGGCTACGGCAGACTTAACTGCTTTGCCAGCCATTCCTCCTATACCAAACTTCTGATCTTCTACTTCCATCATCATGGTGTCGGGGTTATCAGCAATGCGTGTAGATTCTTTCTTTATAGGCTGTTGATTGCGCTCAAGAATGGTCAAGGCATCTTCTTCGCCGGGGAATACTACAAAGTTGCTAGTACCTGCGCCAGTGCCGCGAGAGCCGCCGTCTAGGTAACGGATGCCGGGGATGCCCGCTTGGCGAAGTACGTCAGCCGCGCCAGATGCGCCGCCTAACCCTTTGTCTGCCGCATAACCTATTGCCATTCGTTGAAGCGTTTTGCCGTCTAATTCAGACAAAGGGCGCTCCATAATTCTCTCAACATATTGAGCAAAATCTTTGTTTTTACTCAAAGCCTCAAGAGCCGGCGCCTGCTGACTCAGCGGCTTGTCCCAATCCAGCATCTTTGCTATCTGCTCGTCAGGTAAATCTACTTTGTAAAGGGAGCCAGCCACATTTTGAGATATATCTGAGAGCAGTTGTTTGTTCTTGGCTAGTTCTCGCACATTTGGCGCTGCTGCAAGCTGCCAATCAAAGCCCTGTCTTTCAAAGCTATCAGCAAGCCTATTTAACGCAGATGACATCTCTGCCGGACTTTTACCTGCGTTTGCAGATATGGTGTCTAAAACTTGCGGTTTAATTGCAGTAGTAAATAATTCTGGATTGCTTTTTGACAACTTAGATTCTAAAAAACTAGTTGTTTTTTCCCCAAGGACACCGCCTTGCAATTTGTCTTTGTAACCCCTTGCCACCTCTGGAGATTCGGCCAAATACAAACCATGCCCATAAGCCTGTGAGCCTTCTCCTGTGCCGATCTTGCTTGCATCAAATTTGTCAAACTTGTGGGGTGAGCCGTGGTATACGGTTGCGGGAAGCGCCAATCCCTGCTTAAACATATAGTCCTCAAGGGCTTGGCCAACCACAGGCTTTGCAGCCTTAGCTGCTTGCTTAGTAGCTTGTTTGGCGGCTGGCCCCATTACGTTCTGCAAAGCAACGGCTTCAGGCAGAACAGGAGGCAGCTTGTATTTGGTTTCTAGTTGCTCTAAGAAGTTACCCACATTACCAACATAGTCCATGCCTTTCTCAGTAGTAGGGATGTACATACGCTGGTTAATGTATTCTTGGGCGGCGTCTTCGCCTTTAATGGCTCTAGTAGGAAGCGATCCGACAGTAGCCAGTATGCCAGAGCCAAAGGTTCTAGCAGCCTCTAAAGCAGCATAGGCTTTGTCTAGCGGCGATAGCTTGGCATCCCTAGCAGCCTTCTCACGAAGTTGCTCATCTATAAGTCTCTGGCCCTGCAAAAGGTTTGCGCGGGTCGGAACATCAAATGGGATGCCTTTATCGGCCATGGTTAACCTCAGTGTGTTTGTAGTTCGCCAGCTCGGCGCTTCACACAAGCATCCAAGTCATCTTGAATCAGCTTGATGATCTCTTCCGTCACTCGCAACACATACACGTTCTGGTCGTTACCAATTGGCTCTTTGTAGAAACGAAGGATAAATTCGTCAGCAACATTTAGTTCAATAAAGTTTTTCATTGGGTTTTAACCTTTCAGGACTACATCATACTCTTTAAGCAAAGGTTTGGCTAGGGTGGATATTGATCCTGCCCGCTCCGAATGTACGATATGTTGCTCGTATATCCCAAGTGCCCATGAGGGATTGATTCGCTTATACATATGGCCTAGTTTCTTCCACCTGAGTTACCGTATGCTTTACCAGTCGGTCAATCAACGCTGGTCGCCTTTTGCTCGCGGGTGTAACGAGTGCGGTGTTTATTGGGTTCAGTCCATGCAGACCATTTAGCTGACGCGCCCTGACGGCTGTCTCGGTAACAAAAAAGCCACTTACTACTGCCCCGTCGTAGTTCCCCATAACGGGGCGAGGCATGAGTAAATGGCTTCATCTTGTTGACTACGACGACAACAACGCCATTGTACATTGGCAAACAACAGGGTGTCAATTAACCTATTAGGTTATCAATGTCCAATTGGTTATCTATCCATGTTGACAGGCTCTCGCATAGTCTCTCAATAGCTTCTTGACCGTTGAGAGGATCGTTGAGCAGCTCTCTCAATGCTATGTGGTCAGCCACTATCTCAAACCTGCCATCACATAAGTGAGTGGTCACTATCTCATCATACTGCATAGGGATTCTCTTTCCGTTTAGCCATTCCGCTGTCATAGTAATCGTCTTCGTCATAAGCCTCTGGGGCTGGGCCATCAATGTCAATCCATCCAGCATCACGCAGGAAGCGCAGGGCCTGGGATGTCGAATCGACGAAATCATCATGGGTTGTATCAGGAAACGCACAGAGTTGGCTCAGTAGGGGTTCTACCCAGTCCTTAACGTACCGTGGGCGCTGGCTGCTCTCAGGCATCCAGACTCTGCCTCTAGCGAACAGCGAGGATATGACGTTCAAGCGCTGCATCTTGTCAGCACGGCCAGGGTTATACGCCCTTACAGGCAAGTGTGCTCTCTGCAAGTCTTGGATCAGGCTGATACCTGCTGACTTGTCCTCGATCAAGATCAAGTCCACCCGTTTCTTTTCTCGTCCCTCTCCATACACCACCTCGTACTCATCTAAGACCTTTGGGCGCAGATCGGGGTACTGTAGCCTGTCCTGCCAGCAGTCGATCAATAAAACGCTCATAGGGCCGTCTAAAGGCTTGAATACGCCCCATGTGGATGCCGCGGTAGGGTCGTTCACCGTCTTCTCGCTAGTGGCCACGTCGTAGCTCTGCAAGATGTACTCAAACTTGGGGAACTCCCTAGAGGTTGGCCATAGCTTAATCATGTCCCGCTTGATGATGCCCGACTCTTCAGGGTCGATGATCTCGGCGTGGATCTCCTGCCGACCCAGCTTTGTACCTTCGTATTGGAGGATCTGCTTCTGAAAGCTTGGGGCAAGGTTGGATAGGTTGGTGTAGGTCGAGGCTGTAGTAACGCAGACATCATCTCCATCCCTGCCCACGAGGTCTACGATCAGGTCTTTGGGTCGAGGCGTGGTTGTGCACAGTATGCGTGTCTTCTTACCCAAGCGCACGGAGAATTGAATCTGATCCCAAGCCTCTTGCAGGTAGTCCCAAGCGGCAAGCTCATCACACCAAGCACCGTGCCATTGTCCACCGCGGAAGCGCTCAGGCTCGGATGCTGGGATGCCCTTAATGAGTGAGCCGTTCACAAGTTTGATCTCGTGGTAGCTCTTGTTGTAGTCTGCTATAAGCTCTTTGGGAATGACATTGAGCAACCCTGAGTCGCCTTCATAGGCAGTCGCCCTTACGTCTGAGCTTGTGGGGGCGGCTACGAGCCAGCGGGTGTTGGGTTGTTTCCATGCCCACCATCCAATTTGCTCCGAGGCCATACGAGTCTTGCCCGATCCGCGGCCCGCAAGACATAAGAAAATCGACCACCAATCCCCATGGGGGAGGATCTGATGCTGGTGAGCCTGAGTCAACCACCTCATTCTCCATGCGCTTGCTACTTGCTCTTCTATACTAAGCGTGGCAAACGCACTTTGGAACTTGGGGTCTTTCAGCGTCTCAATCAGTTGTTCCTGCATTCTGTCGAGTGAGTTCGATGTTGTCTATCAGCGCGGAGATTAGCCCTTGAGCCTCTACCTTCACCTCTACAGGGTTCTCCTTATCCCCACTGAGCTTGACGTTCTCTCTCCAGCTATCAGGGAAGCGTGCCGCCATTGATCTGCCATACAGTGATGCGTTGATGTTGCCGCTATCTTTAGTCCCCACGAGGTAGGCTTGGCCTTGATCTTCCCACCACATTTGTGAGTGAGTGTTCGCTAACTCTAAGGCGTGAAGAAACTCCTCGTGCTCAGTCCTCCAAGTGCATAGAGTGCGATAAGAAACACCTAAGCTTCCCGCTATGTAGTGGAAGCTCTTACCCTGCTTACCTAGCTCTATAGCTATGTCGCAGAATGATGGGTCGTACTTTGTGGGTCTGCCACCTAAGTTAGTGGTTACTTCTTTTGTCTTGGCCATATGCTCTCAATGACTCCTTTGCGCTGATTTTAACCCATGTTGCGTTTGGTGTGTAGTCTTTTCTCGCCTCTGTTGGACAACTTCCACTTTGTGTTGGCCCAGCTACCCTTACTCCTTGATTCGTCTAGAGCCTTGCTAGACCTCTGTGAAGTAATGGCTGATTTCTTGAGTTCTGGGGTGATTTGGCTTGGGCCTTTCCAATCAAATGCGCTCATTGTAACTTTCTCGTCTTAAAATGTGGTTAACTTTGGGGACACTATGACAACAATCATTGCCGATTTAAAGCTAGGTCTTATGGTGGCTGATTCCTCCATTACTGATGGCGACAGAATTTGGTTTGGTCAGAAGGTCTACCGTCATAAGGGTTTTCTCCTTGGTTTTGCGGGTGATGTAGATGAGTCTATTCAATTCTTGTCGTGGTGGAAGATTGGCAAGAAGGGGAAAACACCTAAGTTCTCTAACTCCGAGGCGCTTGTGATGGGCGCTGGCACGTTGGTATACTACTCTAAGTCCTTGATTCCTATGCCCATTTCCCGCGGCATTGAGGCTATCGGCACCGGAGGCAAAGCTGCTATCTGTACTTATGAGGCCCTTGGTTGGGTCAATCCTGTTAAAGCTGTGAGGCTTGTGTGCAAGCATGATGCTGGCTCTCGCGCACCTGTTCGTACCTATAAACTGAAAGGTTCCTGATGTATTCATCGCTATACGAATTTTGCACCGTGCGTCAATTGGAATACTTGGAGGCTGTAGAGAAACATGGAAGCGTTAGGTCAGCAGCTAGACATTTGGGGGTTAGCAAGAACACAATCAATGAGGCTTTAAATTCAGTTAAAAAGAAAGCTTCTTTCAGAGGCCACTCCCCTGATCATGACATGACTCATGTTGTCCCCGAGGGCTACACGGTTAAGGGTGTCTCTACGTACTACGATCAAGATGGCAAGCCTAAAGGTCAGTGGGTAAAGTCTACAGTAGACGCGGAGAAGAGAGAAGAATTAACCAAGTTGGTTATTGAGCAGCTTTCACAAGAAATTAAAGGACTGTCTCCCATACTTAAAGCGCCTAAGTATTCGCGTGATGATACTTTAACTGTTATCCCGATTGGCGATCCACACTTTGGGATGTACGCTTGGGCTGAAGAGGCTGGAGAGGATTTCAATTCTGAGCTGGCTCGTGACTTGACTCTTGGTGCCGTTGATAGGCTCATGAGCTGTACACCTGAAACAAAGACATGCGTGATTATACCACTTGGAGATGTGTTTCACGCCAATGATCAGTCTAATATGACCCCAGCCCACAAGCACCAGCTTGATGTGGATAGCCGCTTTGTGAAGGTGTTGGGCATAGGTATAGAAGCCTACAGACACTCTATCTTGCGAGCTTTAGAGAAGCATGAAGAGGTCATTGTCAGGTTTGTGGCGGGTAACCACGATCCACAGGCTATTTGGGCGTTGGCCTTTACCATCCAAGCCTATTTCTCCAACAATCCTAGGGTGACTGTAGACCTGTCTCCCTCAAAGTTCTGGTTCCATCGCTTTGGAAGCGTCTTAATCGGGGCTACACACGGCGATACATGCAAGCATGACCAGTTGTTGGGGGTGATGGCTTGTGACCGCGCTAAGGACTGGGGACAGACCAAGCATCGGTACTGGTATACAGGACACGTTCACCATCAGTCGGTGAGAGAGTACCCTGGCGTTGTTTGTGAAAGCTTCAGAACCCTAGCAGCTAAGGATGCGTATGCTGCGGGGCATGGTTACCGTGCTGGGAGAGACATGGTGGCTATTATCCACCACCGTGACCACGGTGAGGTCGAGCGTCACAGATGTGACCTCGGAATGCTCAAATAAGAGCTAGATGCCGCTCGGCAATCTCTAGATCAATTGCTTGGCCAGTCAGGCTGTAGTTGATCAGATGGTTAGCAGCAATCAGGGCGGCTTGCTTGTCTAAGACCTTACGCTCGCTGCTTTGTAGCAGGGGCATAAACTCTACGTCCTTTGAGGGGAAGCCGAGAGCAACGAAGCCAGGCGAATAATCGTCCATGCAGGGGGCCATTCCAGTCATAACTCACTCCTTTAAGTAAATTTCAGAACGTAACACTTCAATTTCATCTAACAAACGATTGATCACATCACATGCATCTAGTAGAAGGCTGTTGACGCCCTTCTCTTCCCATGCAATAAAGTCGTATTTGTTTCTCAAATATTGAATCTGCTCATCAGTCATGCTTGCACCTCACAAATTTTTGAAATCACGTTCATCACGTCTTTGTGGGCCATTTGCTCGCCAATCAAATATCCAATGACGAATATTGCAATGGCGGCGATCATGACATCTGACCTGTTCATTCTTCTATCCTTGATAGAGCGGCCTCCAGCACCTCTTTGATGTAGTTGAGTCCATCGTCCATCCGTTCACTGTCTAATCGACGCTGGGTCGAATTTAGCTCGTGGTAGGCCTCTCGGATGGCTCCCCACGCCTCGTGAGCATAGTGGGCCTCTCGGAACTCAAACTGGTCGTCATACGTCACTACTATCTGCTTCATACGTCACTCCTGGTGTATACAACTTACCTTCGGCTATTGCACTCTTCAGCATATTCACAAACGCATAATTTAAAAGATATTGGATGGCTTTAGAGTCGATATTCTTTAACAAGATATCGGCGCTGCCATCTTCATTCTCTTTTATAACTTCAAGTTCAATTTTAACATAGTCGGCAAGACTTGTGCTAGTTTTTTCGTTCATGATGTCATTTTCCATAGTCCAATGTTGCTAAATGCATAACCAGCATATGCGATGGCCATGCCCGTATTACCTTTGTAGCCCTGATCAATCGCCACAATCGTGTAGATCAAACCCGTAACAGCAAGTAGCCAGCCGCTCATAATGGAACCTCTTGGCAATAGCCCAGCATAAACAAAACCGCCACAAAGAGGCTGAACATACCTATGTGAGCAAACACTAACCTAAAGTAATGAATTACCTCATAGACTCTAGGCTGATGTTGTTTTAACCATTGGAACATGACTTGTCCTTCAATTCTTCTTCCTCTGTCAGCCATTGACGCACGTAAAAGTGTTTGCCTAAATCTTCTATCTCTTCTTGTGGGTAACCATTAGCTACTAGCCATTCGTACAAGTCCCCGTCCTTTTCTGTATCAAAGACTCTGGGGAATCCGTACTTCCAGCCGCTGGGGGGATCAATCCACTTTTTCATATTTGTCCTTAAATTTCTTTTGATGGCACATATCTTCAAAGATATTCCACAGCTTCTCGTGCCTCAGAGAGTTGAGGGTGATGAGTCCCAACAAGGCGTTAGCCATGTCATCCTGAGACAGCTCTGGCCCATTGCATACACGGTCAAAGAGCAGGTTTAAATCACCCTCCATGTCCGCCCGCAAGATGGCTTGTTCTAAATCAAATCTATCGCTCATACATTTTTGTCCTTTGGTAGATCAAGTATGTCTTGAATTAAGTGAAAGCCGCCATCCTGCCTCTGAACAGCAGCCACTACCCCAATGCGGCCATCGTCCATCCAGAATGCCTTGATTGAGTGCTTGGGAAAGTCTGAAGACGGCTCTACAGGCTTTTCTAAGTTAAGTGTGATGTTCATTTGTTCTTTTCCGATTCGGGTTGAGCCAACAATGCGTCGTACTTGTCTTGCAAGTCAGCAATACAGTCCTTCAACATATCCAACTGCACAACGATGTGCGCTTCGTTGAATGCATTTGAGTAAGAAACATTACCCTCTCCCTTGATATCACTCCAGTTCAAACTGATGAGTCTCATGCGTTCTTCTCCTTGAGTTTGGCTTCTGCAAGTTTTACCAAATGATAAAAAGGTTGATTTTTAAGGTTTGCGCCCTCCCCGTTGTCAAGCGTGCATGAATCCTTCCATGTGGCTTCAATTTCCTCATCAGTCAGCCCAACCCATTCCTTCATTGGCACTGTTCCATACTGGCTCGGTTGGTTCTCGGGGTCAGTGACAGACTGCTCAAAACTCTCCCGCATCTTCTGCACCTGAGTCTCGGTGTATAAACCTTCGTCATCAGGCTCGGGCTTCAGACCAAGATTGGTTTGCCAATCGTCTTTGCCGTGGTCTGCAACGGCTTGCATATACGACAGTTCTCGTATCTTTATCCACGCTATGGGTTTCATTGTGGTTTCTCCTCTTCTGCAAAATCCATATCAGAGTGAGGCACATCATCATGCACAATCACGCCATGCTCATCTGATGGCAAAAACCTGCTGCATATCACGCAGTAATAGCCGTCATCCATTGTTCTTCTCCTTAAGTTTGGCGGGATCGGTTGAAAACTTAGCGGCACCAGTGGCAACCCAATAGCCCTCTCTATAACCTTCGTAATGAGCAAGCCACCTTCCATTGAGGTCATCTTCACTCATAGGGTCAACCTCTTTTTGCTTCATTTTTTCAATGTAAGCGTTCTTTCGGTTGGTCGCATACCTTGCGGCATCTGTGTGCAATAGTTCTGCGGGTGTCATGTGTTTTTTTGCTTGAGCTTGGTTTCTATGGATTTGACTAAATCTTTTAAGTTACCACCTTCTTCCCAATCAAGTTCATCCTCGTCCGTCAGCCCTACCCATGTGCGCTGGGGTGGAGTAACTGGAACATTTACTGGCATACCTAAACAACCAATATTCCCGATCTTATGTGGCGGGTGGGCATAAAGAGGTATCCAGCCTAAATCCCTTGGATGATCATCGGTCATCTTTATCTCATACCCAACTTCGGGACATATCGCTTCACCCCATTCAGGCTCAAGCCAAGCTATAGGCTTAACTTGATTTGTTTCTGACTGCATAGCTAAGACATCGTGGATTTGTCTAAGCAACCCGCAGATTTCGTCTTTAGTCATGCTTGCCCCCTTGCTTGGATAGCATCAAGATTGTCAATACAAGCCGCCCATGCAGCTTTTGTCGTTGGGTTTTGTTCAAGCCCCGCATACACATCAGCGTGTTTCTTGCAAATTTCAGCACAGGCCTCGCGCTCGGCTTCGATTGCACCGTTAACCAACCGCAAAACCTCTTTGTCACAATCCATTAAACGTTTAAACGCAACAAGGTTTAGCTGTTGTTTGTGGAATAGTAGGTTGTATTCATTCCATGTCATGTTTCACCTCTTGCTCGGATTATGTCTGCAATGATTTCAGAATAGTTGCGCTCCAAACAACCTGCATATACGTCAGCCACCTTTGCACACGCCTCACGCTCTGCTTCTGCTACAAGTTTGGCAAAAGACAACAGGGCGTCCATATAAATGCCATAAAGGCGCGGGTTACTTCCTATCAACTTGCATTTTTGTGCTATCTCCATGATTTCATCTTGTGTCATCTTATTCTCCATTTGCGAATAGCGAATCACTTTTGTATATAGAACCCAGCGAACAAGATGAACGCTAAAAAACAAGCCACGGCGAACAAGCCCTTGACGATTTGTAGGTTCTGGTGCCGCCGCCAGTTCTTCTCAAAAATTAATTCGGATTCTCTGAGCTTCTGTTTTAAATCGGATTGAATAGTCATGCGTTTTCCTTAAGTTTGTCGTGTTTGGTATGTGCTAACGCGCGGGTTGTTGGGATTTGTCGCGTTTGGTATACGTTACTGTGCATATTGTCGCGCTCACACCATCTCCCCATAGTAAGAAAGAATCTGCTTATACGCACCCTTCAAAGCGCCGATGTGCTGCTTCTCAATCTCAGGTTCGCTTGAGAAAACTGGGACAGTCTCTGTCTCCAATAATTCAAGGTCTTCCCTTAGACGGTTGATGAAGATGTCATCTATCGTGTCGTTGCTAAGTTCTACGTTGAGTTTCATGTTAGTCCCACAGTGCTTCGTAATATTTTCCAAATAGTCTGTAGCCGTTCTTGGCTCTGACTGCATTAGCCGACCACAAGGCATATTCTTCCCAATCGGTGTCCTTGAGCTTGTATTCAAAAGACCAAATCATTTCATTCATCACCCAGTCCCAACGCTTGAAATGATTGGTGTCTACATCCCACACGCACTCTTTGGGCGGGGCAGAGGTAGACTTAAGCTCCTCAGGAACGTCTTCGTCATAGACAATCGGAGCGCCATGCTTTACTTTATTTAGCTGTTTGAGCATGGGTAAAATTATGTGGGCTAGGGTGGTGTCCATGTCCCATACGTCAAACTTATCTATCTTGACGTAAACAATCCTTGGGTGGATTAGATTCAAGAGATTCTTCACACCCTCACACAAAGGACGGAGCCTGTCGGCCCACTTGTCTATCTTCGGCTCGTCATAGTCAATCTCTCGCCAGAAGAAAATCTTCTCTAAGATCGTGTACGGCGAGACCCAGTGGTCTCTGTACTTGCTGATGTAAACTTTCATAACTCTCTTAAAAGGTAAATGGCGCTAACCTGCCTAGCAGATAAATAGTGCCGATAGTGATGAGCGGGCCTAACACTGCCAAAATCATGATCAAATAACAAGTCAAAAGTATCTTCATAAAACCCTCAAAAAGTGTCCCGATAAGCACAAAAACATGCTTATTTGCTCAAAATCGTTAACAAATGACCCGATGGGGTCAGTTATTCCATGCTCTCTTCAAAATCAAACCACTCATAGATCTCGTGCATGATGGCATCCCGCAGAACAAACTTAATCTGATCGTCTGTCGGCTCATCAGTATGCTTGTAGGCGCGGGCCATGCCATAGGTAATGCCGTTCTCAATGCACATCTCAATCACCGCTTGCTCTTTAGGTTTCATCTTTCCCTCCAATACGTTCTTTCTCTAGCCGTTGCACTTCTAGGATGGCATCACGCTGTTTGGCCATGCTCTCTAGAAAGCACTCCTTGTGGGCGTACCGACCCAAGAAGGCCGACTCTTCATCACGATCCACAGGCTTATCGCAAAGAAAACAGTTCATGTTTAACTCCTAGTTAAGCAATTAGAACATCTTTATTTGACTTCTTCAACCGTGATGACGTAATTTTTTCCTTGCATGTCCGTCACCTCAATGGTCTTCTTAGAGCTGACCATGCGCCCTTCGGCGTCCACGTCAAACTTGATAGAGCCAACCAGCTTGATAAGACCCTCCTGGTCATGCTCCAGCAGGGCTTTCTTGGTTAGGTGGCTGATGTAGTCACAATAGGCAAACATGCTTTCTCCTTCTTGAAATGGGCGTATTGGATTGGGTTGTGCAGGTACAAGGCTACCTCTGAAATGTCTTCAAACTGCACGTCAGCGGTGCTATTGATAATTTGGAGGGCCAGCTCCAAACCAGCATCAAGACCTCTTCTGTATTCGGTTCTATTGTCCATGATGTTTTCCTAAAGATGGGGCCGAAGCCCCGTGGGTTTATTTCTGTGGGGTTACGCGAATGTCTGCGCGATCAGCATTGCGGAATTCGTCAAGTTGTTCGTTAGTAATCTTGTAAGCGGCGCACAGCTTTTTGTAGTCAACAGTGCCTTTAACAGGGATCAATTGAATAACTACTTCGTACATCTCGCCTTTGAAGGGGATGCTTTTACCGCTTGCATCTTTGGGGGATTCGCCATATTTGTCGGCGAGTGCATCTTTCATTGCCTTGACTTGCAAAGCCAATGCTTTAGCTTGTTGGTCGAGCACATAAAGTGCGTCAATGTCATTTGCCAGGCTAAGGGCAAGGGATTCAGCGGAAGTAATTGCGTTCATATCTGTCTTTCTTCGTTACCTGCAACATCGCAGTGATAGGGAGTTTAACTCAAAGTTAAAGAAATACAAGGACTTTTGCAGGAGTTTGCAAAATATTTTTATAGGTACTTACCCCAATGCCACCTCAACCACCTTGGGTCGTTGGATGACGGTCTGCTTCACGCCGTTGTACACGGTGTGCTCTTTGACGCTGGCCTTGATGGTGCGGGTGTCTCCCTTGTTGCCAATGTCGGTCTTGCCCTTGTAGGTGATAGCGTTGCCCTGCTCATCGCGGGCAATAGTGATGTAGTTGTCGTCGTAGAACTCGGACTTGAGCACAATCACGCGCTCAACTGTGATGGTCAGAGTGACCTTGTCGCCTACATTACCAAGGTGCTGGCTGGTCAGGCGTGCGGACTCGACGCGGTCAATGGTAGCGAAGCAGGACTCGGTGGCTTCGGTTTGCTTTTCGGACAAGGTGCCCCAGTAGCCCAGACGATCAATCATGGAACGCAGGAAGTCATTCTCGCCCGTGTAAGCGTCTAGACGTGCCGCCAAGGCGCTGTTTTCTTTGCGCCATGCCTCGGTAGCCGCCGCACGCTCAATGGCTCTGGCGGCGTGCTGTTCATCAATCCAAGCCTTGCGGGCTTCGCGCTTCTTCTCTGCACGCTTCTCAGCACCCTCTTTGCGGCGTGCGCGGGTGTGCTCGGAACGAACCTTCTCAAAGCCTTCGATGCTCCAGCCAGTCTTAGCAACGCAATCGCAACCCACCTTGAACTGACGTGCGCCAGCGATAGAACCCTTAATCCAGAACTCCCAGCGAATTCCATTACCGCAGTAGTCACAGCAGCCGCCAGCTTTGCTGGTGCCGTCAGGCAATGTGAAGACGTTCTCGCTGACGTGTGTGCATGAAAAGGGGGCTTTGCCAAGTCCTGCTTTTTCAAAAGGGTGTGTCATGTTTTGCTTTCTATCGTTCCTGCAACATCGCAGTGGTTGTATCTTAACTCAAAGTTAAAGGATTACAAGACTTTTTTCTAGGTATTTTCCCTAGGTTCTTCCCAGCGGCTACCCTCCCAAGTCTCGGGGTCACGGTCATAACAAGCAGCTTCATAAGCCTCTTGCTTGGTGAGGTGGTACTTGATCTCTAGGAACTCTTGCCTGTCCACTAATTCGTTGTAGTTCATCTCAAATCTCCTTGCTAATCCATAATTTTGATCCAACTTTCTCGGCCCAGAATTGGTCGGGGTGTAGTGCCCAATCATTGCCAACTTCGTCAGTTGGCTTTGTTACGTTCATACAAAAGTAGTCACCTCCCGCAGTAAAAATCTGTTTTTTTGTGCGGGTTGATTGGTACTGGTACTCGCTTTTAAATTGTTGGTTTGACTCATACTCCAATCCAAGAGTTGCTGCAACTGCTTCTAGGCGGGTCATCTCAAACCTCCTTAGTGATCAGGTACTCGTGGGCATAGTCCAAAGACTCCACGGCGGCGACAATGTGGTCTTGGTGAGCCATAGGGCTACGCATCAGCTTGGCTGTCAGAGCCGCAATGATTGCAGCAGCAGCCTCTTCTGTGACTTGCGTAGCATCTAGTGAGTTAATAGCGCGTAGGGCGGTTGCCGCCACCATAAAACCGTGTTCCATTGAGTCCATTTTGCTTCCTTGTATCGTTACCTGCGACATTGCAGTGATGGGAAGTTTAACCGAAAGTTAAAGCAATGCAAGGACTTTTGTAGAAATTTGCAAAATATTTTTCTAAGTGTTTACCCTAGCTAGTGTCCAGTCCAACAGTTCCTGCTGGGTGACGCCATAATGCTTCTCAAATCCCTTAGTCCCTAGGCCGTGGATGCCTGTGTTACCCCTATGATGCTCTACGCAAAAGGGCATGACGGTTAGGTAGCCTCCCTTGCCCCAGCCCCCAGTTCTGAGGTGGTGCAGCTCAACAGGCCCAGGCTCATGTGACCCGTGGATGTGATGGCATAGACAGCACCCCAGCTCCGCCACAGCATTCATGTGCTGCTTCTCTGCCTTGGTCACATCAATGACCTATCTTGTGCTCGATTGGATGCTTCTAGTGAGCGCCACACTTCTATTCTTGCTTGTGCAGCAATCAGCATCCACCTCTCTTGCTCACATGCTCGTGTAGCCTCTTGTAGGTGCTCTAGGTGCGTTTTGTAGCGTGGGTGGGCATACGCCTCCCTCTCTTGGGATACGGCGCTTGTAAAGCCATTGTGCTCGGCTTCTTGCATAAGCTCTGCTTTGACAGTCTTACGCATCTCTTCCATATAGACAAGATCGGCTTTAGCTTGAGCGTAAATCTTGCTGTGGGTGATCAGGTAGTCAACGGCGTCTTGAATGTTCATGTTCTATAAAAGTAATCGTCACCAACTCGGCTGGGCCACTTGAGGTAGTCATTAGCCCCTGTTCGATGCACTTGGGTTTTAAGCTCTGCTCCGTCATAGGTGCCTGTTCCTCTAGCCGTGCTGACGGACTTGAGGGGGATCTTGATGGGGCCAAGGTACTCAAGCCTCTCTTCACCTAGATCCGTGAGCTGGAACAGGTTGTCTTTAATCTCAGCCATGCCATCAGAGATTAGCGGCTCCACCACAAACTCTCGGAATCGAGCTGTTGAGCTGTTGCTTATAGCTTTACGCAGCTCATTAAGGTCGTGCGGGTGTCGAGCCAGCCTGACCATCGCATGATGGATCGTAGACCCGCGGTTGTACTTTGACTTCATTCAAGTTCCTCTCGAACCAATATGTCTACCCCAGTAATTGAAGAGTAGATTTTTTTAACAGAAATAAATATGACCTGCACATCATCTTTGTAGACAATTCCGTTCATAGCGTCAAGATGGCTTTTGGCGATGTTGTCTATGTCAGGCTTCTTTGTAGGCTTTTCTTTGCCCGATAGACAGTCCTTAGTCCGTTGTTTGGAGTAAGACTTGGGCACAGAGAACCGAACGTAAAGAAACACGCTCAGAGGCGTTTCTAGAGGCTCTGACTCTCCCATAGCTCTAGTGGCAGCGTCTTTGATTTGCTGCTCATAGGACTTTGTTTTAGCGTCGGTGTAGGTCTGCACAAAGTTTTTGGTACGGCGAAATCTAGGTCTGCCCTTTCCCTTTGGCTCGCCCTCTACCGTGAAGCATACTTGCATTGTCATCTGAATTTATTCATTCTGTTGCGGAGGTCTTGGATTTCCTTCTCCCCGCGGGTTTTACGAATCTTCTCGGACATATCGTCCCACCACTCTCTAGCACCCCCAAAGCCTCTTTCATCTTTCTTTTTCTTGAAGCGCTGTATCCACTCTCTAGCTTCGCAGTCTCTCATGTGCTCAATAGTTTCATGGCTGATTGTGACATTTGATGGTGCGAGTCTTTCTGTGGGTACAGCTTTTTCTCTTTTCTGGGGTTTCATTAAAATTTTTAAATCAGTTCAGCAATTTTTGTTTCTTTTGACACCAAAACAAGACCATAGTTGTCAACTTTTGGCATGTTATTGGTGTTTTTTATTTTGATAAGTTTATTTTTTTTGAATGGTGAGTAGTCAACATGATGATGCCAGCGCTTAAATTTAAACACAACTTTTGCTACATCTGGGTGTAAATCAGCCAACATTTGGCTTTTGGGCAGTGTCCCCTCATCATCATAAAAATCCGCGCTATTGCCGCCCCGCATACGCTGAGTCGTGATCTTGCCGCACAAAAATGCATTGAACTGGATTGTGCACAGTCCATCTTTCAACACGCGCAGCGATAAATCAGTGTCCTCATTGTATCGACCTCTCCATCTATAGCCAGAGGTATTGTCAATCAAAAGACATGAATAAATGCGCGTATTAAGGATGTATGGCGGAACGGGATCGTTCTTTTTGCAGAAACTGTAATAGTTCAATCCAGATACCGGAACATTTGAATACCGCTCCGTGAAATCCTCGGCAGCGCGTAGTGTTGCACCGGAACGTACTTCAAATTTCTCATTCCTGTTTAAGTAGTGGAAAGCATCAATATTGTCATCCATTACCCAATGGCGACGATGTCCTTTCCAGATACTATGGTCTATGCAGAAGTTGCGAGCGGGGCCTGGCCCCGTGCTCTTACTAAACCCAAGATCGTCACAAAGCTCATATTCCGCCTTATAAATTTGAGGCATAACCAAAAGCTCACCGTAACATCGACCATTTTGATAAAGCTCTAATTCGTGCTCTTCAACCACAACGTAATGAGGCACCCCCATTTCATGCAAAGCCCTTGTTGTCAAACCGTTGTTATGACGGCCTTTAGAAACTATATAAATTGGATATTTAGGCAGCATCTTTGTAGACTTTTTTTTCAAGTCCCCAATGAGATTTGAACGGGTGCCAGATGCTTTTTGTCTTGACTGTTAATTGTTGTCCAATCAGCCTCTGGAATTCCAAATAATCGGCCTCAGTCTCAAAGCGCACAATTAGTTCTTTAAAAGGCTCTTTCTTTTCTTGAACAAATTCAGGCATACCAACCCATTCTGGAAATTTATCAAACAAATCATTCATATAAAATTAAGAAGGAAGATGTGGATAGTTCACAAAAAACTGCGCCTCAGAGCCGTACTCAGCAATGAATTGCCCAGCATCTCTATGCCTCCATAGGCTTACGATAGGTTCGCCATCTGCTACACCCTCGTAGTTCCTTTGCTTTCTGCACAACAAGTAGCAGTCAGGCTCGGTCTGTCGGGTGCTCATAACGCCTTTGGCTCGGTAATCATCTTCCTTAGCCTTATTCCGCCAAACCATAAATAGGTTGTCCACTTGGTCGGTGATGGAGCCACTACCCTTGGTGTCGTGCTTGTCGGGCATGTCGGTCTCTTTGGCGGGCTTTTTAAGATGATGCACAAGGTGGATGTGGATATTGCAGTCTTTAGCCAATGCACAAAGTTGGTCAACAAATGCTTTCTGTCCGTTGTAGTCATCTTCATTCTTGACACATTTCATAAGAGAGTCAATAAACACATGAGTTATTTTAAGCTCTTGTGCACAATATTTAACCATACCCAGTACGGTTTCGGGTCGTGCGGTTCCTGTTTGGTCGTACAACCACATCTTCTGCTTAGTCCAATGGCCAAAATCATCATAAAGCTCTTCTAGGGCAGTAATGCCCTCGTCAGTCTGATATTCAGGCGCATTGGGGTTTGTCCCCGAAAACATCCGGATCAACCTCTGAATGGTCACTAGGGGCTTCATCTCAAACGATGCTATGCAGACACGTTCGCCTTGCCCTAAGAGGGATAGAGCAATCTGGCTAGTCACATCAGTCTTGCCGTGGCCATTCTGACCAGCCCAAACCGTCACCTCAGACGGGCGGAAGTCAAAGCTCTCATTGGTCTTTGGCCAAGGCAGGAAGGTTTTAGGTTCGGATAGCTTCTGTCGCAGTCTAGCCTTAGCGTCTCCCACAAAATCTGCTGCTGGCTTGACCTTTGTTTGAGCTTCTGTATCTTCTAGGTATGCTTCAAAGTCAATGCTGTCATCTAAAAATTCAGGCACTATATCTCTCCATCCATCCAGTTTGTTTCCAAGAAGGTTTAGTTGGGTCTACAACAGAAGCAACCACTAACTTGGGCTTGTTATCCACAGCCTTTTGGTACAAGGCCTTGACTCGTTTTTCATCCGTTCCAGTAATGCTGACATTCAGTCCAATCAAAAACCTCAAGTCAAGGTTTGTAATGGAGTCATTATGTACACAAACGTCAAACCATTCTTTGGGTAACTCGCACGGAAAGTCATTTAGGAATACAATCTCAGGGATCATGCGCTGCTTGCGTAGGGCTATGATTTTGTCGTGACCTCTCATATGGCCCCCGCAATAATGCCAGAAGAGGTTTTGGGGTAGCGGTCAGTAGTCTGCTTTTCAGCAGCAAATTGGTTGGCTTTACGCATCCAATTGCGCCACGTACCAACCCAGTCACTCTTAGCCGCGGTAAATTCATAATCTCGGAACACCTTTGTTTGCTCGGCATGATCAACCAATGGGCATTCAGTCTTCACCCAAGTCTTCATGTCGTCAGTAACCTCAAAGTCTTTGGGACACTTCTTGGCTGGCTTCTTTGCGGAAGATGGTTCTTGGTTTATGGTTCTTGGTTCTTGGTTAGGTGGCGGTTCGTTCACGACTCGTGTACGCTTCGTTCCCTTTTCTTTACGCTTCGCTTCACGTTCGTTGGCGATTCGTTTGTTAGTGTCGGCCTTGGCGTGGTACTGGAGCAGCTCTTCAAGTATCCTGTCTTGAACATATCTGCCCTCTTTATCGAGCACAAAGAACCTGCTAAGGACAAACTTAACAGCCTCAACCTCAGCCTCTGTTGAGGCCCAAGTCCATTCAATTGCTTGCTCTAGCGTGGGGAAAACTTCACGGTCATAGCACGAGTCGATAAGAAGCGTGTACGCTCCGTGCTGGAGCATGGTCAGTCGACCTGCTTTCTTGGCATAGTCGCCAAGGTTCCTTTTGTAGTAATGCATAAAAACCCCAAAAAAAAGGGCTACACCTGCTGTCTCACCCTTTCGGATGTTGGCGGACTGGTGCAGTACCAGCAGACAGCATGTGTAACCCTACTGCAAAACGCCGCCAAGCGTCATGTGGGTCATATTATCACGAAAAAAGATCAGGCCGCAAGTCAGCCTTCTTGACCAGCCCTTGGGTAGCCTCTTCTATTGCCAAAGCCAGCTTAGGGGACGCCTTACGCTTGCCGTTGATCAATAGGCTGAACCATGTCAGGGATATGCCCAAGTAGGTTGCCATCTCACTCTTTGCGCCTCGTGGCTCTTCTTTAAAGTAGTCTGTCAGTGTCATAGTTGTCCCTTTCAGATCGGCAGTATGACACAAACTTTTAGTTAAAACAACCCCAAGTTTTACTCAAGTATTTTAACCGTTGATTAAATTGTGGTGTAATGCATGCACGCCGATACGGCGGTTTTTAGGAGTGACGTGATGGAAAAAGACGTGCGTAAGGTAATCCCTTACACAACCCCCAAGGGCATTCAGATTGGATGCCGTTACACCCCCCCGCAGCACCGCATAACGCCTGAAGAGGAAACTGTTCAGATGGCCATGTTAGGTGTTAGAAGACCCATGAAACCCCTCACGCAAGTCGTCTTACAGATGGTTGGCATCTGTTTTGGTGCGTTCTTGCTTATCCAACTCATTAAATGGTTAGGAATTTAAATGGACATCAAACCAATGACTGACGAAAAGATTGCCGAACTTGCCCAAGAGCTGGCTCATGGCGAAAAGTTTTCTGACGACGAGATTGAGGGCTTGATTCACTTCATACGCCTTTACGAAGACGCGCAGGGGATTGTATGAACCAAGAATACTATGAATGGCTGGAAGACCCCATAGCCCAGCACGAGTACCGCAAGTTTTTACTTGAAGATGAAATGAAAAGGAGCCAATTACCCGACCCATTTACAACCGATCCACAGGATTTCTTAACAGCTTTACACAGGACTACATATGATCATTGAAAACAAACCTAAATCTTCTTTTGCCCCAGTTCCTTCTGGACTTCACTTAGCACGCTGCTACCGCATCATTGATCTCGGTACGCAAAAAAGCGAATTTGAGGGAAACGTCAAGTTTCTCCGTAAGCTTAAAGTTTGCTGGGAAGTCTTTGGCGAGGACGACAACGGAAACCCCCTTTGCACAGCCTCTGGTGAGCCTTTAGTCATCACCAAGGACTACACCATGTCTTGGGCTGATAAAGCCACCCTACGCATTGATTTGCAGTCTTGGAGGGGCAAACCCTTTACTGTAGAAGAACAGCGCCGATTTGACCTTAAAACCGTGCTGGACAAGTGGTGCATGTTGAATGTTGCCCACAAAGCCAAAAAAACAGGTGATGGCGTATATGCCAACATTGTGGCCATTACCCCTGTTCCAAATGCGGTTAAGTCTGCGGGACTTCCTGATGGCCATAACGCAGCCCAAATGTTCCAAATCAGCGATCCTGACATGGCAATGTTTGACACATTCTCAGACTTCTTGAAGAAACAAATCAGCGAGTCTCCAGAGTGGAAAGCACAAAACAAAAAGTCAGGCAGCGGGTTTGATGATATGCCTAACGATCTTGACGACGAAGATTTGTCGGATCTACCTTTTTAAAATGGTATAATGGATACATACCTTTTTAAGGAGAAAGCATGAAGGTGTGTAAAAGTTGTAGCATTGAAAAGCCTCTTTTAGATTTTTATAAAAATCACTCTATGTCAGATGGGCATCTTAACCATTGTATTCCTTGTGTTAAAAGCCGCATAAAAAAACATAGAGAGGTTAATTTAGAAAAAATTAGAGAGTACGACAGAAAACGAGGAAAACAACCCCATCGCATTGAAGCTGTTATTCGGTATCAAAAAACTGAAGCCGGAAAAATAGTAAGAAGAAAATCACAAATTGCGTATCGTGAAAGATACCCAATGAAATATGCTGCTCATCTTATTTTTAACAAAGCAAAATGTGATGGATTGATTTCTAAAGCAAGCAATTGCTCAATTTGCAATTCAGATAAAAAAGTTGAAGGTCATCATGATGATTACACAAAACCATTGGATGTACGTTGGTTATGCAAAAAATGTCACGACGAATGGCATAGAAGCAATACTCCAATTTACAAGTAAATGTTTATTCTTTGAAGGAAAACCCAGGAGGCGGCATGATCATCACTAGAGCAGAGGAATCTGGGCATTGGTATAAGATAGATGGCACCCCAGCTTACTATGTGACGGCAAAGAGTGGCGAGCAACGCTCTACAACGCTGCGTGACGCTCGCAAGCTCAACTTGCTACCCTCGGTGACCACCATCATCAAATGTGCGGCTAGCCCAGGCCTAGAGGCTTGGAAGCTCAATCAGATGTTGCTGGCGGCTTTGACCTTGCCCAAGATTGATGGCGAGCCTGAAGAAAGCTTTGTTCAGAGGATTGTCAAAGATTCTAAAGAACACGCCAAACAGGCCGCGGAGCGTGGTAGCGAGATCCATGCGGCTATTGAGACCTTCTATGAGGGCATCATGCTGGCCAACATGGCTGAGTACCAAGTGGGCGTAGCGCAGAGCATAGAAGAGACCTTTGGCCGCTTAGACTTTAAGTCTGAGAAGTCTTTTGCCAGCAAGTATGGCTTTGGGGGCAAGGTAGATCTACACGCAGAAAACGTGGTGATTGACCTTAAGACCAAAGAGTTTACAGACCCCGAAGAAGTGCAAGCCTATCCAGATAACGCTATGCAATTAGCTGCTTATCGTGTAGGATTGGGCATGCCAAATGCGGTATGCGCCAATGTTTTTATTTCTGTAAAAGAACCTGGTCTTGTTGTAATTAAAAAATGGTCTGAGGAAGATCTTCAGAAACATTGGCTCATGTTTTTTTCTTTACTAAATTTTTGGAAATTGAAAAATAATTATGAACCACCAACATCAATATCAGTTGTTAATTCAGAAGGCATTATTGAGGCCTCGTGAAAATAATGTCTATTATGAAAAACATCACATTGTTCCAAAGTCAAAAGGAGGAACAAATCAATCTAGTAATTTGATTTGGCTAACTGGAAGAGAACATTTTGTTGCCCACATGCTTCTTGCCCACATCTATGGCGGCGGCATGTGGCAAGCAGCAAAAATGATGAAACAGTCAAACAAAAATCAAATAAGAGTCTACAACAGTAGGCTTTATGAAATTGCAAAAAGAGAGTGGACAAATTATTTAAAAGGAAAACCTAGGCCCAAAAATGTTGTTGAAGCACTTGATAAAGCTAGAACTGGAAGAAAAGCATCTGAAGAAACTAAAGCAAAAATGAGCGCAATAAGAAAAGGACGACCTCGTTCTGGAGATCCATCAAAGTGGAAACATTCTGATGAAGCAAAAGAAAAGATGCGTTTGGCTCATATTGCCCTTAATACGGGAAGTCGCCTTCCTGTTATGTATGGGGATGAAAATCCAATGCGCCGTCCAGAAAATAGGGAAAAAATAAGTGTGGCAAAAAAAGCATATTGGGAAAAAATTCGCGCTAAAAATCAACTTGGAAAGGAAATATTATGAAATTCAAACTTGAAGTGTCTGCGGAAGACTTTAAAAAAATCATCTTTGCTCTGCAAGAGCTTCCCTACAGGGAGTGCAGCGATCTGATGGAAGATATTGTTGCCCAAGGATTGGCTCAAAAAGAAGAATACGAAACCTTCCAAAAGGACGTAGACCTCTTTATAGAGAACTGGGGCAAGACAGAAGAGGAAGAGCTGGAGTTTGACTTCATTGAAGAAATCAAGAAGCCTTCTAAATCCTCTAAGAACAAAAGGAGCAGCCGATGAAAAACCCTTGGTTGACAGAAGATGACATCAAGCAGATCTTTTTTCAGACTAACAATGAGAACCCAAAGGGCTTCTACTCAGGCGATTTGGACATCATGGAGTTTGCTGACAAGGTCATCTTGGTGGCTTCACACCGTATCGCACAGACTGAACGAGCTATGTGTGTTCGCTTTGTTAACACCCTAAACACAAACGTGGGCAGGGCGTTGGAAGAGTACAGAGGTAATCTGTAGGTAAAAAAAAGCCCCCAGAGATGGGGGCTAATTCCTTGAAGTGGCAACTGCAAGGTTGTGGGGTAATTGTAACCTATTACTGATCCAAGATGTTTTGTTCTTCTGGTCTTGCAGACAAAACTCCAGCGCCACGAGCAGCAGCCTGAGATGCCAATGGAGCAGCTTGCTTCATAAACTGTGGACGATCAGTTGCCATTTTAGTTAACAAGCCCATAGCTGGTTTGTTGTAAAGCATACCGCTCAATGCAAGCGGAACAAGCGGAACGGCAGCAGCCCCAGCTAAACCTCCGGTAACGCCAGCAGCTCCAGAAGCGCCACCTAGCAAGCTTGCAGCCAACAATCTATCTGCCGTACCGCTATTGGGTGCGGCTGGCCCTAAAACCCTCATAGAGGCATCAGAAATCTTTTGCAACTCAGGCTTGCCTTTTGCCTGTCCCCTAAACTGAGTTGGGCTGAATACGCCCTCTTCTGCACCAACCATTTCGGATGATTTCTTTACAGGCAGCAAGTTTTTAAAAGCTTGATGGGTATCGGTCAAAAGCTTACCTATTTGCGGGTTTTGTTTTGTAAGCTCTTTTCTAAGAATGTCTTGAACCTTAGAGTAGGCTTGAGCAACTTCATTTTGACCCATAGCATAATTTCTGCTGGATTGCTCGCCAAGATACCTCTCCAGCGTTCTAAATTGCCCGCCGCTTAAAACTGTATTGTTTTCAAGATGCTGGATAACATTCTCCACAATGTCTTTCTCAAAAGATCTGCTTTGTGATGGAACCATATCATTGGTGGTTTTTGAAATGTTATCCCACAAAGTCTCTACTGTTCCTTTTGAGTTTGCGGTTGAAGATCTGTTAACAAATTTAGCTTTTTGCAAAATTTCATCATATCTGCTGCTAATTTCGTTTTCCAAAAATTCAACCATTGGGCGGCCAGCAGGAATATCCTTGGGAACTGTTTCGCCCAAAGGCTTTAGCACTCTGTTAGCCAGTGCTCGATTAAAGTCTTCTGCGCTTGTTTTGATGCCTTGGGCAACCATTTGACCAGCAACGGGTACGCTAGTAAGCTTTGCCTCTAGTCCTTGGGCCAACCTGCCTAAAACAGGAATTTCGCTTGCCAATTGGCCTGGGGTGAAATACTTCATGCCCATGTCTTTGAGCATTTGCATTTTTTCTGACACTTGTGGACTCATGGCTACTTGAGTTGCTTTTCCCAAGGCTGCGCCAGCTCCAGCTCCAAACCCAACTTGACCAGCTTTTTCCTCAAGAAACTTAGCGTAGTCTTCTTGATCAGATGTGGGTGTTAGCGCAGCACTAGCAGCACCTTGGCCAGCCATTCTTGCGGTAACAGATTTGCCCACCTTGGGAATAGCACTAATGCCTTTTTCTGCGACTTTACCAAGCTTCAAAGAAAGTGGGCTAGCCACCTCTCCCACAAACTCACCAACAGAGGATGGAGTTCCACCAATCTCTTTAAGGGTTTTGGATAACTTTTCTACTTCTTGTGCTGGTTTGTTGATTCCTAAAAACTGTGCAGCGCCAGCAATAGGTTTTAAAGTACCCAATGCAGCAGACGCAATGGGAGCACCAAAAGCAGCCATTTCTGGGCTGTAAATGCCGCCCATAGGATCAACATAGGTTTCCCCAGACTCAATCCGTTTGGCAAGATTATTCTTAGGAGCTTCTACTTTTTGTGGTTCAGCCCTAACTTCAGCTTTAGGCTCTGCGGCTTTTTGGGCCACATATTGAGTGCGGGCAACCTCTAAAAGCTGCGCCTCAGAAGCACCCTCTGGCCCCTGAATTCTCAATATATTTCCATCAGGGGCTTGTATTCTGTAGATTACATCAGCCATTATGGTTTCTCCACGCCAAGAATTTTGAATCCGCTAGTTGATGGTTGAGAAGATTGTTGTGGAGCTTGTTTAGGCAATTCTTTAGGAGCGCTTGAAATTTTTGGCAAAGTTTTATTGGATTCCCAATGAGTTTGGTATTCTTCAGCCCGATCAGACAATCTTTTAAATCCACTTTCAATTTCTGCAACCAGCGTTCTTCTTTGTGCGTTGGTGAGGGTTGGATCAGTTAATCTACCAATAGACTTTTCAAGATTTTGGGCATCAAGATTGGAGGCTTGGCCTGGCAATCTAGGAATCATAGGAATCAATGATTTGCTGAGTGCTTCTAAATTTCTAAGAGCGGTATTATCATCTGTTCCAAACAGTCTTCCAACAGAAGATGCGTACAAGCCAGACATGACACCACTTGGTGCTTTCTCTATTTGATTTTTAATTTGACCAACTTGAGCCAAAGCAGAACTTGCTTTTACACCCTCATTGATAATTGGAACAATTACTTTTTGATAATCAATTTTTTGTTGGTCTGTAAGTTTTGACTCTTGTTCTTTTTTCTCTTTTTCCATTTTTTCTTTTTGCATGAGTTGATTAAAACTCATTTGATCTTGGCGTAGACCCAACATGATGCCTTGCATTGCTTGATTAAACTGCATTGCTTGTTGACGATCCATGTGACTTGTCATCATGGTCAACATTTGTTGGGCAAGCGTATTGGCTTTATCTTCATCTATCAAACCTTTTGAATATTTTTTCGCAAGATTTTGAGCTTGAAGTTTAATTGCCGGATCTGTTGACATGAGGGAAATGGCATCAAATGGAGTAGCGTCTGTTGTCTCGCCACCCAACATTCCCGCTTTACGCAATTTGGGAACCATCTCAGCATACTTAGCAACGGCTTCAACAGGATTGTCAGAAATTTTTGCCAAATCAAATACAGCACTCGGATTAAATTCGTATGTTGTTTTTTTAACGCCATCTGTTTCAATTGTTTTTGGCGTGAACATTTGTTCGCCAATTAGACGCATTTTATTTTGTTTTTCACTAGCAATAATTTGCTGTATGTACTGTGGATCTCCAGTCACACGAGCTAACTCTTTTGCTTTTTCTGTGTCAAGTATAAAACCTTGTGGCGTTTCTTTATAGAGTTGGCCCAACAAATCTTGCTTGCGTCTTTTTTCCTGTATGCCCATGTTCTCTTTGGCTAACTGGAAGCGCATCATGGCATTATCCTGCTCGCGCCTAGCCTCTTGTTCTTGAACTCCGCGAACAGCTTTGGCTGCTTGTCCAATACCCTCACCAAAAGACCCAGTAGCGGTAGGCGTCAACATGCCTTCAGCAATAGCCAAAAGGTTGGGGTTGTAGCCTCTATTCTGACGAGAATCAAGCGTAGACATAAGCCTCTGAAGGGCCATGTTGTAGCCATCATCTTCAGGCTTTTGCATATCTAGTAATGGGTTTGTTGCCATGATGTTTATCCTTAAAACTCACCAACATCCACACCGCCAACGGCGCTAGTGCCAACTCCGCCTGTATTATCTAATCCAGTTGATCCAAAAATATTATTGAATGATGGTAATTGATTAAAAATAGACTTTAACCAATTTGGATTTGTTGTTGTAATTGGTTTTCCATCTGGGCCAAGGGTAACTGTTGTAGTGCTTCCCAATCCGCTTCCAACTAATGCACCCAAGCCAGTAACTTGGCTCAATGGAGAAGCACCATAAGCGCCAGGCAATGGCCCCTTGTAAGTCTCAGTAGTAGATGATGGCACGTTATAGCCTTTCATCAGATTAGCCACGTTAGTAGCTTGTGTCAGAGGTGCATTGATCTTGGCTTGCTCAAAGGCTTGTTGTTCTGCGCCGCCCTTAGTCATAGCACCAGCACCAGCAAGTCCTAATGTCTGTTGTTGGCCAGCAAGATTGCCTTGGATTTGTGCGGCTTGATTTTGCAATTGACCTTCATTGATGGCGGCTTGCAGGGCTTGGTTATAGCCTTGCTGTAAAGCACCAGTCTGAGCACCAAGCAGGTTAGATTGCCAATCGGCAGCAGTCTGTCCTAAAGCATTTGCGTAGCGTTGGCTACCTAGTCCACCACTGCCAACAAAACCAGCCTTCAGTTGAGGCATCAGGTTACGCTGGATGTTTTGCTGTTGCAGACGCTCCATCTCATTCACCACGCCTGTGGTGTAAGGATTCATTAAGGATTGAATTTTCTCAGGAGTTAGACCTTGAGCAACGCCTGAAACGGTTTGTTCTGCCGCGGTAAGGCCTGGCTGATACGCTGTGGCGGCACCAGGGATGGCTGCATAGCCCTGCTGCTGCAATGCAGTCATAGGGGCTACAAGTTCGCTAGTGGGACGATTAAGGGCAGTAGTACCCGCACTAGCCAAACCACTCAAGTAATCGGTGTAATATTGGGGGGCGGTAGTACCAGTTGTTCTTGTGGTATTAACGTCTGGGGCAATTGTGCCCTGAAAAATGTCAGCCATATTAGCTCCTTGACTTTTTGCTCAAATAATCTAGTGGTGATTTTAACGCAGGAGGCGGTAAATCTTTAGGGCCTTTTGATCTTGCTCGATCACGAATGGAATGCATCATGTCGTATAGCTTTTGAGATCCAGCCTTAGTAGAGCCGTTACCCAAAGCGGAAACCACGTCTGCCGGGAACACAAACTCGCCGTCTGCGAGCATTGCAGGAATGTCGTCACTTTGACCGTCACCAGGCCCCGCAACATGCGCCCCGTGTCTGAAGTCGCCGCGCATCTTGCCGCCATGATTCATCATTGGGACTGATAGACCGCCCTCTGCGTACTTTTGGACTGATCCACCTTTAGCCATTAAAGGTGTAACAAGACCGCCCTCTTTAGCGGTTATACCCAATATATCATCAATAGATTGGTTTTGTCCATAACTGTAATAATCTGGCATAACATTACCTTGTGAGACTTGCACGGTATCTTGTGTTGGGTTTGGCTGCAAAGGGGCTGTATCCGAAGCAACCATTTTTTGATATGTTGATAGCGGATTTACAAACCCTTGCTTATTTGCTGTTGAGGTTAAGTATTGAGGTGATAGCGGAGATGGTGTAGTTCCAGATGATGTTTGTTGGGTTTGTTGAGCTTGTTGAGCTGGTTGAGATGCAGTCTGCCCCATAGAGTTCACATATTGAACGGCTTGATTTAGCGGGATGCCGTTCTTCACCATATCTAGAGCTGTAGACTTTTGTGTTGTAGACAACTTAGTAAAAGTACTATCCGTTACTTTGTCACTGATAAGACTGCCTGGTGGAGCCTCTGTTGTATAAACAATATTGCCTTTATCATCAATAGTAGTGGTGCTTCCATCATCGCGCACCATTGTGGCTGTGCCATCTTCGTTGGCTTTATAACCAGCGGGCCACTTACCAGCAGCCTCGTTTGCTTTTTGAGTTGCTTGGGAGCTGTCTATACTTTCTTGAGAAACTCCAGAATCTTGCGGTTTAAGGTTTGGAACAGTATCTATGCCAGCTTGCATTGCTTTATACCGCTCAAGGTCTGCTGGGCTTAATTTTGATAAGTAACTTTCATCAACGGCGGGTTCTGTATTGGTAGGCGCGGTTATATCTGTAGCGCCCTGCTCTGCCCTAGCGGCTTCAATTTGTCTAATGTTTTTTTCTTCTGCAAGACGTTGTTCCGCAGCAGCACGAGCGGCATCTTCTGCTTCTACTTCTCTAGCTTGCAACTCTGCAAGTTTGTCCACAGTTCCTTGATTGACTCCAAAGTCCATATCTTCATATTTGGCGTACTTTATTTCATCCTGTACTTTTTCTTTGCCAATATTGATAGCGCCACGAATTAAAGCGGCGGTAGGGTCTTTACCTTGAAGCCCCGCAGAGACGGCGGCAGAAACAGCTCTTTGTTGGGTGGGAGTAAGGTCGCTGTATCCGTCTACTTGGCCCAAAACTTCCGCGGTGCCCGCAGTTATCCCGCCCGTTATCAAAGCATTTGTAGCGGCCTGAATGGGATCTCTACCAGTAAGCGCAGCAGTTGCGGCCGAACCAGCAGCCTGTCCAGCAATTGTGCCAGCAGTTGAGCTTCCCGTCATTTGGGAAATTTCTGGCGCTACTTGATTGGCTATCTCAGAACCAATCCCAGCCAAGGCCATGTTTTTAACAACATTTTCTGGAGACGCACCAGCATTTGCAGATACAAGGCCAGCAGCAACAGATGGAGGAACGCCATTAGCAACCATGAACGCATAGGCGGCAGTGTTAAGAATAGGGCTTTTAGCTACTGTTGTTCCAACATCATGGATTACGTCTGATACACCTTCTCCTACATTGGAGAGAGTATTTGATATACCTTCACCAGCATTATGAAGCATATCAGAAATGCCTTTAAATGGTGTAAGAATTCCTCCTCCGTTTTTAATTACATTAGCCGCAGTGTTCAGCATATCAACCGCAACGTCTGATACTGGAGCAGTTACTTGATGCAAAGTGTCAGATGCACCGTTAACAATACTAGAAGCTGTATCTAAAGTGGTTCCAAGGGGATTGCCTATAAAATCACTTACAAAACCTCCACCACCCCCACCTTGAGGCTTGATGCGTCTATCCCCATAGTGCTTAAAAGCATTTATAGGTAAATCGGGAAAATCAAAACGATGGTATCTCATACTTCTGCCATCCAGTTATAACCCTCAAGATCGGGTTGTTGTATGTCTGCTCCAGCCCTTTGAATTAGCTGCAATATTTCTTGGTTGTCGGCATTGCCATAAACTCGTTTAATGCCAGTTTCCTTTAGCCCATTCCAAAATACTTTGATGTACCGTGCAATCGCAATAGGAGAATCTTCCGTAAAGAAATGAAGTTCACCCATATCTTCAGATAACAAGCGCACAAACAAAACAGAATTCCCTGCATTAAACAGCTTGCCTTGGTTGTTCTGTATTAGTTGAGCAACAGCACCCAACACTTGTTGAGGGTCTATTCCGCGCTCATTGGCGTCTGCCGTAATAACTTCTGCTGGTGTCATATCAATACCTCAAGTTGCTGGGTTGACGGCGTTTACTAGAGCTTCTGCCCACACTTGCCAGTCTTCATAGTTGTCTGTTGAAGGGATAGCTTCATTTGTAAATACATCAATTGCTTTTATGCCATTGCCCCAAACCTTCCAATCCGTTTGGGCGCTAGGAATTTCTAGCTGCTGCGGAGCATACAACTCACACATCAGACTAGCCCAAGAATCAAAAGAATGAAACCTTGGGTCATAAACAAGTGCTGGGCCTCTAATATCCACGGACATCTCCCGCCAAATCTGCATTTAAGAGCACACGCCCCAATTGATAGTCACCACCAGCTTCATTAGACACAAACTTCAATCTAAGCTCCCGCCGCTGTTCTTTCATGTCAATTTTATTGGTGTTTGCATCAAACACATAAGGGACAGATTGAGCATCATCCGATTGTGCATAGGGACGACCTGTGACGTAAAGAGTCATATTACCCTCTAACACAAAATCAGGCTCTACCCTCTCTAGCCTTAGCCATCTGTTTGCTCCAGTCATGGCGGGTTCTGAGGGGCCTCCAGAGACCCATCCTAGATCATTAGTCTCAAAATAGCTTTCAATGGCATTAACGTTCTGCCCGTTGATGGCGTCTGTTCCAATCTCATGTTGGAGGATTTCAATTCTGTTTGGCGGGGTAGAAAATGTCAGAGAGGCAGTAGCCGTTGCGGTAGCTGCGGCAGACATCTGAATGCCCTGTGCATACAAAGTTGCAACAGGAACAGAGAACCCAGCACCAGTCCCGCCCAACTCGGTATTGGATGCGCTAAGAACATCTCCTACTTGGTAGCCAGCGCCTCTAGATGTTACGGTAACGGCTGTTACAGCGCCTAGAGCAACGGTTACAGTAGCCTTTGCGCCGCTTCCGCTGCCACCAGTAAGAGTGACGTTGGTGTAGGTGCCGATAACGTAACCTGCGCCTCCAGTAATCGCTCCTAGTGTCTTGATGCTGCTGGTCTTTATGGCTGTAACGTAAGTGTTTGCAGGAATTCCTGAACCAGAAATAATCAGCCCCAAAACAACTTGGGTGTTGTACGTGTCTAGATACAAGAATTGGCTTCCGCTTACCGTGTTAAATGAAGAAGTAAAAACGGTAGCCGCTGGGGATGTATCCCAATTAGCTTGCACAGGATAGTGAAACACTTGCGAAAAGTAACCAGCCGAGCGGCGAGCACCTAAAGCTTGGCCAGCGTCGTACCAAATGTTTTCACGGGTGTTGTAGATGATAGCGTCAGTACACTCAGTAGCGTCACCTCTAGGGTAGAACCACCAAACCTCACCAAAACGAGGTACTTTGCTGACCCAAACTTTTTGCCTTTGAGCATAGTTCAGGTTGTCAAAGAAATAATTTTGGTTCATGTTGTTAGGAATTTCTTTAACAACACCGTTGTACATCAAGAAACGGTCTACTCCGCACCAATAGTAAACACCATCGTACTCAATTGCAGATTGGCTAGACAGAATAGAAGACTGCGAGCTGATGATGTCATAGCGCCAGTATTGTGGGGGTGTTCCAGCTCCACCGATATAAGACACGCGAATCAGGCTATCAAGGCTCCAAAACAGCCCAGAAGGCGCATTTGAACCACCCCTGACTGGTAACCCTTGGACAATCTTTCCTGTGGCTACGTTGGTCGCATTAGCATCTGCGGAGACCCAGTCTTGGGCATTTCCAGCGGAGCAGTTCTGAATCAGGCCGTTGTTGCCGTAAACAAAGACGTAAGGGTGAAGCGACACCACCCCACCAGAAACAGTAATGTTGTTGCTAAAAGTCGCAACAATGACTCCAGCAGGAATTACGCTAGACAAAGTTATGTTGGTTGTGGAGACCGAGACCACCGTGGTGTTGGGTGGAATGCTGGTTCCTGTTATGGTTTGTCCAGCACCAATCAAAGGATTTAAAGCTGGAATAGTCACTACAGCAGTGCCAGTAGAGGTAATTGTGGCGGTAAATGTGCCAATCTGTGACATGGTTGTGCCATTAATGTCGCCAATTAGGACGGGCGTATTAAAGTCGTTGTCAACTGAGGCGAGGTTTTGCCCTGGGTGTGCCAGCAATGATTGAACCCCAGCACCCGCAACATCGTAGAAACCATCAAACTGCCAAAGGTTTAGGTTGGAGGCGGTAAAGTTTGACAGTGTAAAGTTATTAATTCCAGCCCCAATGCCGTTATCATCAATAGTGAGCACTTGCAAACCATTGTTATAACCACTGAAGATGTAGTTAAATGCATTCTGAGCATTAACCCAAATGCCCCTTGATGGGCCTGTTAGTTGATCAGAAATGACACGATACCCGCCCATCTTTCTAGGGCGTCCACGCTGAAACCTTACCCAGCGTCCATCATTGTAAAATTGCTTATCAAAGATGGTTCCGTCCCGTTGGACGCCAGGCTTGGTGTCAAGAGCAAATACCTTCTGCGTCATTAGAACACTCCGCCCGAAATGCCGCCTGTAAAGGTTCCTGTACCGCTTATGGTTAATCCAGAGGATGACAGCGTAAACAAATTAACGCCAAGGATGGCCATTGCTAGTTCAGCAGTTGCAGAACGATAAATACCTGTAGAAGACTCTGAGGCAAAGTTTAGAGCTGGTGCGCCCACAGAACCAGAGACCAAAGAAACAGTGGTGGCTCCAGCGGCAATCGTAGATGCGTTTAAGAGGTTTACAGAGTCACATAGCAAAATTACCTGCTGACCCGCGGGAACGGTTGCTGTGCCGCCTCCAGCTCCTGTGGTAAAGGTGATGGTATACCCAGCACCAGTTCCATTGGTTTGGTTGGTGATGTAATAAACCTGAACGGTTTGTGGGACTGTAACGGTTACGTTTCCGCTTAAGGTTCCTGTGTACTTCTGTACGACGTTTGCGGCCTCAGCGGAGGTTAGAGTGTAGCTACCAGATGTAACAGCCTTGGTAAGCTGCGTAAAATTGAACTGAGTGCTGCGTCCAAGACCGACGGTGTAGAAAGCCACACCAGAGCAGCAGATAAAGCAGGAATCAGAAGGCTGTAAAGAAATAGAAGCTGCACCATTGATCAGGTTTCCTCCAGAGGGGGCCACGGTCAAAGTGCCAGTCCCGCCATTACGCAGCATCATAAACCAATCGTTACCTAACGTAACGGCCGATGTAAGGGTCAGCGTTCCTGCGCCGTTGTCCCACACGTAGTAAGAGGCACGGTCAGAAGCAATTGCGGTATAGGCAGAAGAGAATGTGGTGACGTTGTGAGCTGCATTTAGGGTGTTGCTGATAGCCTTTAAGCCGTATCCAGCCAATGCGCCAGCATCTACGTTAGAAGATCCCACGCCAAATGCAATGTTGCCCCATGTTCCTGCTATGGTGGCGTTTGTGGTGATGTAGATGTAACGTGAAGCACTAGGGGCTACGCTTGCAATAGAGTTGCCAGCAGCATCTTTAACAGTAAAGGTGTTAGCGCCAATGTTTCGGATCAGGGCGTCTTGACCCACAGAGGCTTGATTTGCGGGGGGCATAGACAAAGACAAGCCAGCAGTAGTGGCTGTAACGTCCATAATCCGAGCGGCAACATTGTCTGTAACGCCACCGTTAATCGGCCAAAACAGTTGGGTATCAGCAGAAAGCGTAACGGATCTGTAAGAAACGTCCGTAGGTTGGATTACGTTTCCCGTGAAGGGCGAAATAAAGCTCATATATCCCTCGCAATCGCTTGACGATCCCCAATTCGGGCAACGTCTTCAGTTTTCAGTACATTCATGATTTGTTCATATTGAGCTTGCCACATAGGAATGCGCTCATCGTTTTTCAGGAACGGCATGGCTTGCAGGAGTGATCCATAAAGCAAAGCTTGCGGAGCGTATTCTGTAAACCAGTTGCTTTGGTTAGTTGCATCTAAAGGCTGGACACGCTCATAATACAGCACCTCATAGGCGTAATCATCATCAGGCGTAGGTGCGATCATCCAATGTGTGTAGTCGTAATCACAATAGAAGAAAGGCACGTCTTGTTGAGAAGGATCTGGCCAATATTCTCTTAGGTATTCGTACTTTCTCAAGAATATGGGTTGGCGCACGCCGTTAACCGTCACATTCATGGATACGGTTTTTCTCCAGCGGGATGGCTTATCTATGACGTTTTCGCCTTGAACCATGTTGCTTGTGGCAACAGTTAAGTTTCCAAGAAACTTTAAGTCCGCAGCCATGACCTGTTCCGCCAACATAATAAATGTGGGGATCTTGTCAAGAGTCGCTTGGTCGGTACGCTCCAAATATGATTGGATGTTTTCTACCAGCGACGAATACGTCATTACGGAGGCCATTACCAGTTACCTTTCTTTGCTCCAGCCATGTTGGCCACCAAAGATGGGTACTTAGTACCCGTGCGCTTTGCGAAAGCCTTTGCGGCTTTGATCTGGTTAGGGCTTAACTCTTTTGGCTTGCCAAGACTTTTAGGGCGGGTTTTTTCCCACACGGGCTTTGTTGACATTTTAAACCTCCCATTCAAAAATGACAATGTTTATTACATAAGGGCACATTCGGATTGGCGTCTTTTTAACAAACCAGGCAGCACTTTACCCCCGCCTTTAGTCCAAAGCATTAATTGCTCTTTAGCCCCACCCCAGTCTTGGGCGTTGATTTTGCGCTTTAGGGTGCTGGTTTGGAGTCTGCCTACACCTAAGTTATAACAGAAGTCCACAACCGCATTGCATTTGCGCTCGTCTGTAGCAAGTATGGGGCAGTTTTTAAGTACGCCAGGCAAGTAAGTGTGCTGTAGCTCGCTCATTAATAGAGCATTAGCGGCTTCTTGGCTTATTGATGAGTCATTCAGCGTGACTTTCTTGCCATCAGCGTAGTAAGTCGATCCATACCCAATGGTGGGGATTCCCGCAGGGCAGAGGTAGGGCTTTGCTCTGAAGCCCTCAAATCGCTTACAAAGCTCTGCGGCGATCTCTAGGTTCATTACAAACCTCGTTTAGCCAATGTGCGGTCAAGTATCCAGTAGTTAACTACACCAGAGAGCAAAGCCATGTCGTCTACAGACCATGCATCCTTTAACAATTCGGGGACAGGTTGGCCGCTTGCATATCCAATAGCCATTGTGGCGGTCTTAAACACTCCATATAGCAACAGGAGGTAGTAAGTCATTACAGGGCGCACAGAAGCGGATAGAGAGGCTACCCAACCCCCCGCTGATTTGACCATTTCGGTTTGTTGGTTGATGGCAGCATTGAAGGCATCCATCACGCCTGAATCTACGGTGGCTTCTCTTTGTGCGCCAATCTCGGCTAACTTTTGTGATCCTCTGACCTTTTCTAATTCGCATTGTTTGTCGAACATAGCCAGCTCATGTTCGCGCTCGTTCTTTTTGTCCAAAAACTTAAATGCTTCAGGCACTAAACGAAAAATGCCCCCAAGAAGGGAGCCAACAATACCGCCACCGAGAAAATCAAACATACGTCACCCTTTCTTGTTGTACAGCTCAAACAAGACTTTTACCTTTTCCTCAAGGACTGCGACTCGGTTATCAAGCTTTGCAAGGACAATCACAAGGCTAACAAAGGCTAATAAGAGAGGCCAAACTTTAGCTAGGATGTCGATAGTGTCCATTACTTATCCTGCTTCAGTTCAAGCTTGTCCATGATCTTGCTAAACATTTCTTTGATGTCGCGCATGTCTTCTCTGTAGTCATCGCGCTGGACGTAGACTTTAGGAATCTCTTCACGCAGCTTGGCAAGGTCAGACTTTAAGTCTTTCACAGCCGCCCAAAGCTCACGAGCAAACCATCCGCAAACTGCCATGCAGAATCCGAGACCAATGTTAATGAGTAGTTGGGCGTCCATTTTTTTACCAAGTTACAGGTTGATTTGTAATTTTACGCAGACCAAGGTTGATCGCTGTAAGAGCTAGAGCTTGCAGTTCAGCACCGATCACAAAGCCGTAGCGCATCTGAAGGCCAAGTCCCGCCGCGCACAGTACGTTCACCCAGAAAGTCTTAGACAAGTAAAACTTCTTACCTGTCATTTGGCTTACCAGAACCTCTGAGGTCGCGGCGGAGATAGAAGCGTTAAGGTCGCTCATTTGATATGGCCTTCAAAAAATATGTCGCAGTACCCTACAGCCATTCTTGCAATCACCCCTCTCCAGTCACCATTGTGCTTAAGCCTTACCAGCCGATCAGAGAATGTGTATTCACCCTCTTGCGGGAAGTCCCAAGTCAACAACGCCAACTCCGTATAGTTCGCTATTACATCAATCACTAAAGTGACTAAAGTAATTGGAAAGAATACACGCCATAGCCCACCGCGCTCATATTGAACAGCGATGGGGTATAGGAGAAGGAGTAGTAGGCTCATTCGTCTGCTTTAACCAACCAACGCTTTTACTTCGTCTTGGGTCAAACCCAACTTTGCCAGTTTAGCCAGCGCAGAAGCCTTGATATCAATGGCTGCTTGTGCTTTAGCTGCTACTGCGGCTTTGGTAGATTCCCAAAGTGCATCAAGTTCAGCTTGTGTTGGCTTTGGTGAAACGTCTAGCCAATCAAGACCTTCATAAGAATCACCATTTAATGTCCATTGTTTGCCAACATAATTTACAGAAAGAATAAGTGTGTAATCAATCATGCTGCCACCTCCATAAGAGTAATTGTTGATTGACCAGTAAAGGCTGTATCAAGTGCCCTACGGTTAACATAAATTGTTTCAGCACTAACATAAACTTGAATTTTGTATGTTGTTGCTGAAGTGGTTGCTGGTGAGTCTAAATAAGATTGCGCCAAACTAAACATTGAATATGTATAAGAGCCATTTAATACTGAGCCTGTAACACCGGTAGGAATAACAGTAGAACCCCTGACAAGTTGAAAATTACCATCACGACCACCACTTGCGGAGTAAGAAATATTTGCAATTACCAAAATTTTGCTTGAAGAACTTGTTGGGGTAATTGTTGCAGATAGTCCAGTTACATCAACATAAGTGCCTGAAGTTGTAGTAAAAACATCACTTTTAGTTGTGCTAACCACCTGCAAAATCTTACCAGCACTAGCCTGTACCGTGCTGTTGGGGAATGTTATCCCGCTTGTTCCGTCTATTGTTACTGCCATTTTTATGCTCCTTTAAGTGCTGCTACTTCAGCTTTAGTTGCGTCTAGTTCGGCTTTAAGCTCTTGGATAGCAGCGGTCAATGTAGCAACCAAGAAGCTGGTGTCGATGCCTTGGTAAACTGGTTTGCCGTCAGCATCCACAGCGTCTTTTTCACCTGTTACGCACTCAGGCACAACTTCAGCTAGTTCGTGAGCAATAAAGCCTTGACCGTCTGAGCCGTCTGCGTTCCACTTGTAGGTTACGGGCTTAAGCGCAGCAACCTTTGCCAGTGCGTCCGTCATTGGGGCAATGGTGTTCTTCAGGCGATAGTCAGATGATGTGTTGTACGCGACTGCGGTAGTGCCATTTTGGGTAACACTTCCAATGGTTCCGCCGTTATAACCAAACACACTATAAGTTGAACCATTGCCTCTAGTGTTTATATGATTTTGATAAATAGTGGCATTTTGCACGTCAAAATCAAAAGAGTCTGAATTTACGCCACCGCGAGTTGTAGTCCCCACCAGCAAGTTACCGCTGGAGTCGATACGCATACGCTCGGTAGAAGCGGTGGAATAACTTAAGAAATTTGAAGTGCTAGAACCTTGCATGTATGCAGTTGTCGCCGCACCAAAAACAAACGCCGCGCCATTACCAGTAGTAATATTTTGTGAGGTTGTCAATCCATTGGCAAGTGTTACGTTCTGGCTTGCATCAATGCTCAGCGCAGTAGTAGGAGTAGAGCCTGTTTTAAGCTCTAATACACCAGAGGTGTCAGAAGATATGGAAGTGCCGTTGTTCGTGGCATTTCCTGCTGTGATAATGTTAGACATTGTTTATTCTCCTTTAATTTCGTCTGCTGGCTCAGGCTGGTTGCCTTCTGCAAGCCAAGCTAGATAGGCGGCGTAGTCTGTGTTTTGCTCATCCATTGGTATAAAAGCGTTATCTGATAGACGTTGCACCATGTTTATTTTGTTAGTTAATGAGTCTTTAATTAGTTTGTACATGGTTATTCCTTATAGTTCTGCTGAAGCTGTGTAGTTAAGTACGGCGATGGCGGTAGATTGCGCCCTAAAAGACCCTTTTTGCACACTAACGTCAAATATAGAACCACTATTTTGACTGGTCGAAAGAGTGGGGGTTGCCCTCATTATTGTGGCAAAACGCATAGTAAAAGGCCCCGCTGGAGTAATGATTTCAAGTGTGTTGTTACCAGTGTCGTAATACCGTTCGCACAAAATCAACTCAGTACCATAAGGACGGTAGTCAAACGATGTGGCTACGCTGCCTTTTTCTAGCTGTACGCCTGTGATGTAGAACGTGGCTCCGTTTGTGCCGACTACGCTGGTTGCGCCTGTTGGTGCTAAAAAGTTTCCTGTTGCCCACGCACCAGCAGTTCCGCTGTAGGTAGACCCCATTCCTAAACTGAAAACAACTAACATACCAACAGCGTTTGTTGCTCCCACCCATGTGCCTGATGTATCACCTGCAATAGTTATTGATTTTTGTTCCCATGTGTTTGCCGCTGAAATGGTGTAGCTAAATGGATAACTTCTATCTCCAGCACCATTTTCTAATGAACCGCCAAACGTACCTGTCAATGAACTGCGAACCCAAAAACTAATTGTGACCGTAGATGCGCCAGCCGCGCCAAAACCTAAATCGGCTGTATTAAAACCTTCAATAGGTTGACGCAATAAAAAATAATCTCCTGCGGCAACTGAATATGCAGATGTAGAAGTAACACCTAAATAGTTTTTGAATCCTGCTGGCGGGGTAACTGATCCAGCATTTTGTTGAACCGTGTACTTTGACGCTTGGCTAGATTGGTAAGCGAATCTGTCAAGAGTGTAAGTTGGAGTCCCTGTTGTCGTAGTTGCAACACTCGCCCCAGCATTACGCTGGTCAATCACCATCGCACCATTGATAATGCGGTTTCGCAAAGAATTAATGTTGGGGCTGATTACCCCACCATCTGAACTGACTAAGCTGTCAGCATTTACCGTTCCGTATGGCATAAGTTCTCCTTATATTTCCAAGTTTTACTATAAGCTGTTTTAGATTTACCCAAACAACATTGACTAATTGGGCTTCCCGATCCACCAACATATTTTGCCGCCTCTGATACAGATGCAAATTCTTTTCCATCTGTAATACATACAACAGCGCGAGGTTTTTTGCCTCCACCCTCTGGGCGTTTTCTACCAAACAGTGGACTGTCTTTTCCTTTTGGTCTTGCTACACCACGCATTGGGCTGGGCTTTCCCCACATGGGATTATCTGATCCGGATTTTCCAACCCAAGGTCTTTTTTGACCCCTGCATGGACTTGGCTTTCCAAACATAGGATGCATTTCCTTGGGCGGCGCTCCATCAAAACCATTTTCATAAATTAAATTTGCCCACCCCTCCGACTCAACAATGTTGTTTTGTTTTGAAAATTCAAGCGCCGCATTACGACACCGATCTTCATCATAATAAACACCAAGCAACCCAATCAAAATATCTTTACCGTGCTTTTTTAAATGTTTTTTCCAATAAACACCACTACCACTATACGAAGACAAGCAATGGAGTTGTGTTGTCTTGCAGAAATACTTCATTCCTGTAACATTATGCTCCATAACCAGCAACGCTGTTGGATAAAACGGCATTCTAAGTCACCAACCTTACAAAATTAACCAGCGTGAGCCAGTAGGAATAGTTACTGATTGACCGCTTGCCACAGTCATGGGGCCTACGCTCATTGCGCTGGAACCCGATGGAATGCTGTAGCTTGCGGCTACGGTGTTTGAGTTCACCACAATACCGTTACTAGCAACAACTTGAGATGCTTGTAGGTCACCAGTAGATGGCTTGTACAGCAGCTTTGCGTTCGATGTGTTTACAGCAGATACAGTACCCGATGTCGCAGTAGCAAACAATGGATAGAGGTTACTTGCTGTAGATGTATCGTTTGTTACAGTAACAGTTGAACCAGCGGTTGCCCACGTAAATGCAGAGCCGTTCCATGTCAAAGACGTAGAAGCAACTGTAGGAGCGGTGATGAAACTTGTAGCACCTGCGCCTGTTTGGTAGGGCAGTTGATTAGCTGCGCCGCCAGCCACGTTGGTAGCTGTAGCTGCGGTTCCACCGATAGACAAGCCGGAAGCGGTTCCAGTCAAGCCTGTTCCGGGGCCGGCAAAACCAGCCGAAGTCAGAGTCGTACCATTAAATGTCAGGTTAGCAGAACCAGCCAAAGCGCCAGAACTGTTGAACTGCACTTGGGTAGTAGAACCACCGATAGCACCAGTGGCTTTAGAAGCCATAGTCTGAACAACGCCAGAGCTATCCTTGTAGAAAAGACGTCCATCTGCGGTGTTAATTGCTAACTCTGCACCGTTGGTGTTGTCGAGGTTTGCAGCAAGAGGAACAGCAGAAGCTGTCGAGCTTGCATACAACTTTATAGGCGTAAATCCTGTAGCGGCCATGTTTAATACTCCTTAGAATGTTCCACCAGCAACGGCAGTAACTCCGTATCCCGATAGTGTAGTAGGTTTGCTTGTTAAATCTGCAAATGAACCAGAAAAAAGTGTTGGCTTATTTGTCAGATCGGCGTAAGAACCGCTGGTTGCCACAGTTGCCAAGCTGGAGGTGTTGGCCTTCAGAGCAAGGGCACTGTCTACTGCGGTCTTTGTGTACGCATCAGTGATTGCATAACCACTCAATGTTGTGGCACTGTTTGCCTTGCCAGCAATCGCGGTAGTTACGTTGGCTGCGGTTTGGTAACCAGAGTCGTTTGTAAATGCGCTGACAGCAGTAGGTACTGTTGGGATGGTTGGCTTGCCAGTCAGGTCAGCATAAGCACCAGAGAACAGAGTAGGTTTACCTGTCAGATCGGTGTATGCGCCAGAGAAGAGTGTAGGCTTACCAGTCAGATCGCCGTAATCCCCAGAAGTTGCAACGGTAGACAAGCTGGGCTTACCAGACAGGTCAGAGTACACGCCAGAGAACAATGTAGGCTTGTTAGACAAATCAGCGTAAGAACCGCTTGTAGCCACTGTAGAGAGGCTGGATGTATTAGCTTTACCGGAAATAGCCGTTCCTACGTAAGTTTCCGTAGCCAAAGCAACTTCTTGAGTTGTGGGGCCAGCCATCCACTTACCTGCGGATTCTTTCCAGATCAGACGCTGACGGGCCAAGTCGCCACGATCCACGTCCAAACCAGCCACGTCCAAGCTCACGCCAGAACCAGACTCACCCTTGTTTACGGTGATGACATTGTCTTTAACCACCAGAACTGTGGAGTTCACGGTAGTAGGAGTACCTGCCACGGTAAAGTTACCTGAAACGGTCAAGTTGCCCGAAACGGTTTGGTCGCCCACGGTAGCCACGGTAGGGGCAGTCATGGTGATTTGTGTGGCAGAACTGATGCGTGTCAGACCGCCTGTACCTGTAGACTGAACCACCACGTCAGCATTAGAGCCAGTAGAACCGATGGTTGTGGAAGCTGCGGAGTCAAGCACCAAAGTACCAGAACCGCTAGTAGCGATACGCATACCTTGGTTGGTGTCGGCTGTGAAGTTAATGGTGTTGGCAGAAGAACCCAGAACAGGCACGCCGTCCACGTACAAGGTGTTTGCGTCAATCCGCAGTTCCTTGGTGTAGATAGACTTGAACTTCTTAGTAGGCGAACCGATGTCGTAAACACCAGTCTGTGAAGGAATGATGTCGCCAGACAAAGAAGCCACGTTAGCAGGAGCAAAACCCAGAGCGGTCTGGATAGAGCTAGAGGTTACGGAAGCGTCAGAACCTGCGGGGCCTGTAGCACCTGTATCACCTTTTACACCTTGAGCACCAGTAGAACCAGTGTCTCCCTTAGCGCCTTGGATACCCTGAATGCCTTGAGGGCCAGTCAATCCTGTGTCGCCCTTAGCACCCTGAGCGCCAGTAGCGCCAGTTAAACCTTGTGGGCCTTGGGGGCCAGTAGCACCCGTAGCACCAGCGGCTCCAGTAGCACCTGTATCTCCTTGGATACCTTGAATACCCTGTGGGCCTGTAGCTCCGGTATCACCTTTAAGACCTTGGATACCTTGAGCGCCAGTTGCGCCTGTATCGCCCTTCAGACCTTGCGGGCCTTGAATACCTTGTGAACCTGTATCGCCCTTAGCGCCAGCAGCACCCGTGGCTCCTGTATCACCCTTGAGACCTTGGATACCTTGTGGGCCTTGTGCACCTGTTGCACCAGTAGCGCCGTTAGGGCCAGCAGGGCCTTGAGCACCAGTGGCTCCAGCAGCGCCTGTAGCACCTGTGTCGCCCTTCAACTGAGCAACTACGCCAGCAGGAAGTGTGGTGACGTTAGACAGATCTTTGTTAGCTTTATTGGAAACAATCGTTGTCAATGAGGAAACAGCCGACTCGTCGTTAGCCAACTGAGCAGCAATCTCTTCCAATGTGTTCAGAGCGGCGGGAGCAGCACCCACCACAGCGGCGATAGATGTATCAATCTGGCCTTGAATGTTTGTAGATGTTAGAACTGACGAGCCGTTTACGGTAATACCAGAAGTGCTGATGTGGACATTACCAACATCAATCACGGTAGCCTTAACTTCAGGTACGTCTACGGAGTCGGGAGCCACCACCATTACTGTGCCGCGAACGGCTTCAGTAAATGTCAAGCGGAAAGAGTTGTTGTTGATGTCTTGTTTGCCAACAGAAACAATGTTTCCGTTCTGGTCTTTAACTTGAATCCAGACGTTAGTAGTCCCAAGGTTGTGCTCCACAGTCCAAGTGGTAGAACTCAAGCCCTGTGAGTGAATGTAAGACAGAGTCTTGTGCGAGAAAGGATACCAAGTCTCTAGACCACCAATGCTGACGTAGCCGTAGAGGTTGCTGTCCTTCATTAAGAAGGTGCCGACTTTCGGGTTTGCGGGGAAGCCAGTCTCGTTGACTTCCATAACCAATGCACCGTACAGGGCAAGGTCGTTATAGATTCTTGATTCCATTTAAATTCCTTTCGGGGAAATGCCCCTCATATATGCCGTGCCATGAGCAACCTTTTTCATCACTAAAAGAGTGTCGTAAGACTGGCTAATGAAATCCAATAGTTCTTGTTTTTTGACGACGCCGATCTTGTACATTTCATATTTCTCTTGTACGTCATCAGCAACGCGGATTAGCCATTCACGAATTCTCTCAGCTTCGGTCACTCTCTAATATCCTCGTCTCAGCAGTTTCGTAAAACCGCTTTATCCATTCG
>Ga0209087_1000071_pt1 | contig 58478 bp, 59 predicted proteins | sample S_130805_EF_Meta_FD_187321 | JGI IMG/M metagenome (GOLD analysis project Ga0209087, IMG submission 187321) | Freshwater microbial communities from Lake Simoncouche, Canada to study carbon cycling - S_130805_EF_MetaG (SPAdes) (version 2) | ecosystem: Environmental > Aquatic > Freshwater > Lake ... | reverse complement strand
AACTTTATCCATAGCTATTGCACTGGCAGCAACTCCACAGCCAATGTATGGCACATTAGCCATTTCAAGAAGCCCCATTAGTTCTCCGTCTTCACCATGTGTACCATGCATAGCAGGAAAGACTACATCAATCTTCTTGTATTGTTTTCGGCCCGCAAACTGGCTACTTTTAATTAGCGTCAGTCCATTATCTATAGACAACTGTACTTTTGGTGCCTTACGCATGAAATCTTCGATTTCACCTGATTGAAAGGTTGCTATGTCTTTAAGCTTTGAATCCCAGTACCATGACCCATCCTTGGCTATATATACTGGCTCAATCTGATATCCACCCTGCACTTCAAGAGGTTTAATGATACTTGCAATAGCTGTAACGATCGAAACGTCGTGTTCAGTTGTTCTTCCACCAAAAATTACTGCAATTGTTTTCATACTATCCATTGTAATAGTCTCAAAATACAATTACAAATTACAATTAATTAGCTCTATTTGTAATTATCGGTCCAGTCATTTTGAAGCAGCATAATGTCCCCTGCTGCAATGATCTGGTTAATGTTTGTATAGAAATCAAGGGGATGCTTTTCGATCACGATTTCACCAGTATATCCTGCACTGCTAAGGCCGTCGCATATCCAGTTGGTTACGCTATTTTTCATAAGAACTACCTTGTTTGGATTTGATTTAGCAATTAGTTTACCCATTTCCTGATGGACATTCTTTGCCTCTTTACCTTGATCAACAAGCCCAGGAGTAACATAAACTTTTCGGCGTGCAGAAAGCTCCTGTAATAGCTGCAAACCGGCACGTACGCCCTCAAGGTTTCCGTTGTAAGTGTCGTCAATTATATAACCCCCAGCGATCTCGCGTGGTTGCATGCGATGCTCAAACGGACTAGTTTTTGCAACACCAGCTTTAATATCTTCATTACTGCATCCAAATTGTTTTGCTAATGCAACACAGAGAGCTAATGAACCAATTAAGTGCCGTCCGATTAAATTAGTACTAAGACTAATACGGTCTGCGTCTTTTGACATTACGAAAGTCATGCCAGAAATAGCAATTTTAATGTTATCTATTTTCCAACCCAGGACAGACTGCTGCGAATATGAATGAAATTGTGATTTTTTATATTTCTTTAAAGGTTCTGACTCTCCGTTGATATAAACATTCTTATCCTGAAGATAATCGGCAAGCGATAGTATATCTTTGGCCGCTGAATCAAGCGTCTTATATTTATCTAGGTGCGCTGGTGCAAGCCCAGTGATTATGCCGATTGTTGGCATTGTGGTTTTTGCAAAACGTGCAACGTCACCCGGAGCTCCCTCTCCATATTCAATAATGACAATGTCTTCTGATCCTGACAGTTTTTTAGCAAAGTGAGCATGAGAGATAGCGACATTTTTATTTGCTGGCGTTGCTGCAACATTTTTACCTTCACTAAGTACAGTAAGTAAAAGCTCTTTCATAGTAGTCTTTCCGTAACTTCCAGCAACCGCTATCTTAACTGCTTCGTGCTGCTCAAATACTTTGGCTGACGCTTTTACTGCATGACGTTCTTTAGGTTTTACAATGAATATTCGAGCTATAGTAAGAGGAATGACAATAACATGCGCCCAAACAACTGGGTAAGATAGCAGTAGAGCAATACCGAAATAGATATCACTGCTGCGCTGCAGCTTGATTCCTTGAATAAGAATAATAATCGCTATTACTATTTGTATAAGCATGCCGACACTAAGACCTGCAGATAATAATCTAGCTCTGAGAGTCTTAGCTAATGTTCTTCGATTAGCAACTTCCCCGAAGTTATTAGTTCTCCAGTACCAAGCAAGGTATGGTCCTACCTCGTATTCAGTACTCTGTAACATATAGGTTAATGTTTTAGGGTAAGACGGTCCAAAGAAGCTAACTATGCGTTTAATCATTTAATAAACTCCGTAACCATACCAAGTACCGCGCTCGTTGCATCAGTCGGAAGCATGTGACCAACTTCAGGAATTATTTCGATTTTTGAATTAGTAATTGCTGCCTGTAGAGTCATCCCAATATTTACTGGCGTTGAGACGTCATTCTGTCCATAAATCAGTAGTGTAGGTTGAGTTATATTCTTTGCATCTTCTCGTACGTCGTCTGCGACAATACGTTTAAAAGTTTCCTGCATGTGTTCCGCCACAAGCATATCCGAGCCGATAGTTGAGTATACTGATTCTCGGAGTTTCCTTTGAGTTTTTTTAGGTAAAGGTTTAGCAAGAATCTTACCTACTTTTGCAATGACCCTCACAGCACCAATAGTTTTCTTATTATCACCGCGAATTCCGGCTGAAGCTAGCAGAACCAGTTTGTCAGCTTTTAGACCATGAGCTAGTGCTCGTATAGCAATAGCGCCTCCGTTAGAATGGCCTATTATTGCGTAAGGTTTTATGTTTAATTTAGTAATAAAACTTTGTACGAACTGGGCGTACTCGTCTAAGCCCCAGCTAGTTTCTGGAGCCTGTGTTCCACCGAATCCCGGAATGTCCATAGCCACAACGTCGTAATGAGCGCTAAGACCTTTTAGGAATGGTGCAATGCCCGCTATATTGTCTCCCCAGCCATGCAGAACTACAATTGTTTTACCTGTACCTGTGCGGTTGTAATTAGTAAGCAATGAATCTACAACAACTTGCATAGCGTGACTATCTTATCTCTTCGGCCTTTTGTTGCAAAGCATTCAATGAAATTGTTGTTTTTGGTAATTCAATAGGTGCACTAAGTCCGTATGAACTGTAAGTTTCTTTCTGGCCGGCTGTGTAGGTAACTTCTATGATTTGTCGTGAAAGCTTGCCGACTGTAATAGTAACCTCAATTGGAGGTTGGTCTTTGAAATCAGCAGGATTTAAGTCATCTGTATTTTTAATTCCTATATACTTGGCAATTTCTTTTAGTACTCCTACATATTTTTCGCTATTTATCTTAACTGGAAACGCTAATGCATCTTTGCCTTTAATCTTGACGCTTTTGACTCCAGCGTATTGGACATCATATGCCTTACTTTCCTTCATTAGAGCTATAATTTTTGTACGTGCTGACTGATCTAGATTTGCAAATGGTATTGGACTCAATGCTGTACTGCGGAAAATCTGAGCTTGCTGTTCCTTGGCATCAGACTTGCCCCACTGTCGCTCTACAGTTGCGTAGTTGAGCTTCTTTCCTGATGAGTCTTTTTCAGAAACATCGATTTTAATAAACTGACTGTAGTCGTTATCTCGCGTACCAATACTTTCAGTGATGACTGTGTTTTTTCCATTTGCAGTCTTTTGATTGATTGTCTGAAGTGAACGAACGGCTGCTTCAGGTACAAAACTGATTTGCTCGATATCTTCCTTCTTTCCGCCTTCTTGTTCAAGAATACGCGTGCGAGTTACTCCGTTAGTAGACAAGTTATTCTCAATCATCGCATTAAATACTCGTTCAGGACTATAGTAGACCTGCCTGATCCAAATTGATGAAGAGACAATGACTAGTAGCACTGCTCCAATGATCATAGTTGCTTTTTTATACTTAATAATAAAAGGTGTTGTATCTGTTAAAGTTACATTTGCTTGTGATTTGGTAGTTGATTTTTTAGCCATGACTCTATTGTACCCTAAATCAGTGCGACGCTCACGGTTATTGCAAAGATTAAACTTTGTTATACTATCTACTATTACATGGGGCCATAGCTCAGTTGATTAGAGCGCTTCGCTGGCAGCGAAGAGGTCCGGGGTTTGAGTCCCCGTGGCTCCACCAATAGAAAATAAAAAATCCCGAATGAATCGGGATTTAATTTTTTTCGTGCGTGCCCACCCTGCGGCGGGTGATAATAACATTTGTTTTTGTTTTGGAAGGAACGCGCCGCGGTACGCACGATATAGTTCTATCATAAGCGGTTTGCCTATTTTGTCAATTTCTTTTTTGTACGTTTTTTAGACTTAAGTTCATTTGGCAAGATACCAAACGTCAGTATTAACGCGTATAAAATAGCGAATCCGCATAAAATAGATGGCAGTCCTTCAATGGTCGTTGGATTAATCCCGTTAATTAATGATGTAGGTACTATAAATAAGAGATATCCAATGATCATAAGTAGCAAGCTCTTCATCTGACTTTTAGATGCTTTAACCATGAACCATATAGACAACCCTATAGCTGCGAATAACCAAAAGTAGTAGTAGAGCATATAGGCGCTACCGAAGTTTTCTCTAAGCTGGAATATTATATAATTGCCGCCGCACGAATATCCGCTAAATGCTCTTTCGCTTAATCCGAATATTGCTACCCATATAAGACCGCTAAGGTATGCCGTGTATCTTAACCACTTTATGTCCTTCTTTGCTATCATCATGCTCAAATGTATTCCGAGTGGAGGCAGAATGGCAATAACCATAAATCCTACGCGTGACCAAAATTGAGAGTTTAATCCTAATCCACCACAGATGTTATATTCTGCAATTTGAAATATTGCCAGTAATAGAAGTATCAAAGCAACTAGTCGTCCTATACTTTTCGTACCGTACTTATATAGGGTGTATAACATTAAGCTAATTTCAATGATTGCAGTGGCCAGCATTACAGGAGGTGAAAAGCAGTTCATTCTTAAAGAGTATCGTCGACGCATGAACATACTTTAGACAATGCTAATGCTTTAGGCAAGCATCTTTATAAACGATTTCTCGTCTATTTGTTTTGTGCCGTATTCATTAGCTTTTTTGAGTTTAGTTGCTCCAACATTTTCGCCTACAACAAGATAATCAGTATCTTTTCCGAGAGCACTCTGGAACACCCCACCTAAGCCTCTTATCTGATCGGCAGCGATGTCGCGGGACATTTCTATAAGTGAACCCGTGATGGCGAACTTAAGCCCAGATAGTGGACCTTTTGCCTGCTGAGCGTGCTTAGCGATAACATGGAGATTTTTAAATTTATTTAGTAGTTCCTGGTTTGACTCATCGCTAAACCAAGCGATGATCGATTCTGCGACAACGTCGCCTACTCCATTAACGGCTGAAATACTTTCTAGAGAAGCGTGCTTTATTTTTTCTAGTGAATGGAAGGTATTTGCGAGGTCAATGGCTGTCTGTATTCCAACGTGTCTAATTCCCAGTCCAAAGATTAGTCTTTCTAGGGGAGGGTTCTTCTTGTCTTTTATTGCGTCAATTAGCTTCTGGGCACTTACATCTGCAAACCTATCAAGTTTACGTATTTGTTCAAAAGTAAGAGCATAGATATCTGCTTGGTCTTTTACGAGACCGGCATCAATCAAGGCAACTACATTCTTTTCGCCAAGACCTTCAATGTCTATTGCCCCTTTACTGGCAAAATGTTCAATATGCTTTTGGCTTCGTGCAGGACAACCCAGATTAGGACAACGCCATATTGCCTCACCGGCTTTTTCTTTTATAAGCTTCGTGTTACATTCAGGACAATTTGTAGGCATATGAAATACTTTTTCACGGCCGGTGCGCATTTTTATCATTGGTTCAACGACTTCAGGGATCACATCACCAGCCTTATGCACGATGACTGTGTCACCAATACGAATGTCTTTACGGGCGATCTCGGCATCATTATGCAATGTAGCCATCTGTACAGTGCTGCCAGCTATTTTAACTGGAGCAAGGATTGCAACGGGAGTTGCGGCCCCAGTTCGTCCAATTGAAACAAATATATCTTTAACGATTGTCGTTGATTGCTCGGCTGGGAATTTAAAGGCAACAGCAGCCCGCGGATTCTTTCCGACGACACCTGCTGTATCATAAAGGTCTCTTTGATCAATCTTAATGACTAGTCCATCAATCTCATATGGTAGGCTCTCGCGTTTATTTGACCACTTATGAATATATGCTGATATTGCTTTGGCGTCCGCAAGCTGAGCACCATACTCTGCCCCTTTAAAACTTAGGCTAGACAAAAGTTCATACACTTCATGATGAGTAGAAATATCTCGACTATTTTCGGGCAAGATATCGTATGCCAGGAAATGAAGTTTGCGGGCAGCAACCAACTTGCTATCTAGTTGTCTTATTGTGCCGGCTGCAGTGTTACGAGGATTAGCAAATAGTTCCATGCCAGATTTTTCTCTTTGCTTATTAAGAGATATAAAATCTTTTTTATACATTACTATCTCGCCACGTACTTCAAGGCGACCAGCTAAAAACTTATTAGTTTCTTTAACATTGCGAAGTCTTAATGGAACTGAAGAGATGGTCCGCACGTTGTCGGTGACATCTTCGCCCTTAAATCCATCCCCTCTAGTGACTGCTTGATTAAATACGCCATCTATATATATCAATGAACAGGCTAATCCATCCTTCTTAACATCCGCGTAGAATGAAAAGTTTTTCTGACTAGGCATCAGCTTCTGCATGCGTGCGATCCAATTAGTCACGTCATCTTCACTAAAAACGTCATTGAGACTTAGCATACGGCTAACATGATTTACACTACTAAATCCTTTACTGACTTCATTGCCGACGCGCTGCGAAGGAGAATCGGAAGTAACAAGTTCCGGATGTTGAGATTCAATCTCTTTAAGCTCCGTCATGAGACCGTCATACACAGCGTCACTTTGAGATGGCTTGTCGAGAACATGATACTCATATGAAAATTCGGCAATTTGTTTTTTCAGTATATTGAGTCGATCTTTAGAGCTATTGTTCATGGAGTAAATCTCGGTAGATAGTATACATATAGCAGATACAAAGAATCCATCCAAAAAGTGATATGAAAAGATAAAGCCACTCGGCTATTCCAGTGACCCAAATTAATACAGGCAACATGATGGCTGCTGCGGAAATTAATAGAAAGATAGGTAGGACAATAACTTTACGTAAAACAATCCAACGCCTGTGAAGTACGAGTTGGCGTGCGCTTCGAAGAGCCTTGATTGGTGTCATATCAGGTAGAGCCACTATAAATAGAGCAAAGATTGAAGATATGATCATATAAAGCGAAAGTACTGCCAGCAAGAGCAGCACGATAATGCAAAGAGTTTTTTCAAGTACTGTTGTTGCAACACCTCCGGCTATAATTATTCCGTATAACCAACCGGCGATAGCTAATGGTATAAGCTGTAAACCAATAACTAAGAGTACGACAATAAATGGAATAAGGGGGTACATTCCTTTGTAGAAGGCGTCACGAATGCGTATTTTGGATCCTGATAGTGTTTGGCGTAATGACCATATGGTCGCAAGTGTGACCAGTAATAATACTATTGATTGGTAGACACCGGCTTCACTACTAGTCGTTGAGCCGCTTGACGTTACAATAAATCCGAATACCGATCCGGCAGTAAGGAGCCCACCTAATTGACCCTGGTAAAGATCGTTAAATACATCTTTAAGGTCAGTAACGTCAGTTCCTGATCCAAATCCCCTTACGAGCAAAATTGTGAGAACTACATAGACTAGAGTAATACCTCCAAAAATCTTCCAGTGACGCTTCATATGTCGCAGACTTTTTTTAAAGTATGAGAAAGCTGAACCTATTTTTGGTTGTGTGGGTTTAATTTTTTTATGGAGCCTAAATGAATTATACTTTTGTTTCTTAAGTATTCGAGGTGACTCAACAAGAGAAATATTTTCTGCATTATTTGGCACAACTTTTGGAGTAGTAGGCTTGGATTTTTTCACCATTTTAGTTTTAATAATCCCTCTCTGAACTTGAGTTTTTTAGTACGTTTTATCTCTATGTATTATACCACTTATGGGGAGTATTATCATCTTTGTAGGACGTAAAAAAATCCCTCACGAAGAGGGATATATTTCTATTGGTGGGCGAGGTGGGACTCGAACCCACAACCGTTTTACCGGGACAGATTTTAAGTCTGTTGTGTAAACCATTCCACCACTCGCCCAGTGGCTACAGTATATCTGAATTGATATACGAAATTAAATATGGAGGCACCTACCAGATTTGAACTGGTGTACGCGGTTTTGCAGACCGCTGCCTAACCACTCGGCCAAGGCGCCATACACATCTAACAGATACATTTTACCAAGAAAGCGTCTAAATGTCTTATAGATGTATATAAGTAGCTAATATTAACTAAAGACCAGCAGGCTGATAGCTAAGAACATTGTCATTTAAAACATATTCTCCGACACACTTAAGAACCTGAGGCGGTTCTACGGATGTATCCACGATGACAACGGCACCAGGAAGTAAGACTCGTCCAGTTTCTTTAGCAACTGCATCTACTGAGCCTAGAACTACTTCACCATCTTTGGTTACTTCAGCAACGTGGACATACTTAAGCGACCCCGCGAAAGTCCAACCAGGTAAATACCCTGCACTTAATCTAATTCCGGGATCGGTGTTGGGACCGCCTGGAAAATGCTCACGAGAAGCAACTTGATTAATTTCAAACAAATCTGACATTTTACTCCTTAGAAGTAGTCTAAATATTACTAATTATTTACGCCTCAAAAAAACGGAAATTGATTTTTAATGATATCACTTAAGCTTTAGATTGTCAATGCCTTTTTAGCTTCAATGTGCATATAACGTAATCGCTAATGCTATACTATGAGTTAGCTATGATTATTTATATTCTTCTATTCATCTTTCTCGTTATCCCTTTGGCATTTTTATTTTTCTGGAAAGTATACTTTTTACGTAGTCCTGATCGACTAGTCCCGGATGCTCAAGATATTATTCTCGCCCCAGCTGACGGTAAAATAATAGAGATCCATGAATATACAAAATCTGAGGTAGCCTTACTTAAAGGAGACAAACGCTACCGCGGTCTTATTAAGACTATAACTGAGGATGTATCACCTCATGGATACTTAGTATCTATCTTTATGTCACCACTTGATGTACATATGAATCGTGCGCCAATTAGTGGTAAAGTTGTATCAGTTAAGCATAGTGATGGAAAATTTCTTGCAGTCAATTCATTTGAATCAGGACTAGTGAACGAAAAAACTGAAATAGTCATTAAAAACAAAGATATTTCAGTAAAAATGATCCAGATAGCCGGCTTCGTTGCGCGAAGGATCGTTACTCATGTCAAGCCAGGTGAAGCCGTCGATATGGGACAAATCGTTGGACTAATCAATCTTGGATCTCAAGTAACGTTAGTCTTGCCAAATACAGTTAAATTGAAAGTGATTAAGGGCGACCGTGTAGTCGCGGGAGAAACAACAATTGCAAAAATCAATTCCTAAAATAATGACATTGCCGGATTATGTCACCTGTCTTAATTTATTATCAGGATTGCTTTCAATCTACCTTGCAATACATGGTGACTATAACCTAGCTGCGTTTCTACTTCTTGCTGGAGTATTCTTTGATTCCATAGATGGATTCTTGGCTAGGGCCCTAAAGAAAGAGTCGAAATTCGGAGCGGAGCTTGATTCCTTATCTGACCTGGTTACTTTTGGAGTGGCGCCAATGGTTCTTGTTGCGACATACTACAATACTACTTGGCTTTCACTTCTTGTAGTACTCATCCCAGTCTGTGGAGCCCTACGTCTAGCTAGGCACAATATTAATCGCCATTTAACTAAAGGATACCTGATAGGGCTCCCTATTACTTTCAGTGGTCTTACGATTCCATTATTAATAGTATTTGATGCAGATAAAATTATTGCCGGCATCTTGGTTGTTGCACTATCCCTGTTCTATGTAAGCACCCGTCGAGTCAATCGCATTCTAAAATAATCAATCTTGTACTTATTTACTCAAATGTCGGATAGCCTAGATCTCTAAGTGTTTGTTCGCTCTCGGGTGTAGATTGCTGACCGCTCTGATCTACGCTCCAACTGCCATCTGTCTGCTTACTTAAGAAGTAGGTCTTACCTGAACCGAGTTCATCTTTAATAATATCCGGAACGCCGCAGAAGGCATTAACTCGTGCATAATTACCCACCACTTGGTATGCCTTAACTTCTGGGTCACCGCTTATTTCAACAGTGATCATTTTGTCGGTAATATTATATTGTTTTAGATTCTCATCCTGATTATATGCAATGACGCACTCAGCTTTTATTGCAGTTACGATTGCAGACCTGTCTTCTTCTGCGGTTGTAGTCTTTGGCGCTGTCGTAGTTGTTACAGTTGATGTTTTTACAGGCTTATTGCGATTGCTATAGACATACCATCCAATAGACCCTGCGATACCAAGAACAACGACAAGAGTGATTATTTGTAATACGGCGAACCCTGAGCTATCTTTTTGTAATCTTTTCATAATATTTTAAGCATAAACAAAATATAGACTGAAGGCAATACAATAATCTTAATGATTAATTAAATTTGGAACCAAGCTCAATAGACACTTGTTGCTTATTTTCGTTCCAGTAAACGGAAGCTTGCTATAACCACTGGCATACCAAGCCCAAACAAGGCGACAATAGCCATCGCCTGCTGAATCATAGTAGGACTACTAAACTCATGCGACAGTGTGCCAAAAGCGTTAGCAGCTACCAAGAAAACAACTTCAGCTAGAAATAATCTACTTGGTTTTGCTAGATAGTCTTTGGCTTTTGCGAAGAAGTTCAAATACAGCCCAATAATTAGAAAGAATATTAGTGACTCTAGGAACCAGCCCGTAAAGTTGCGAAAAGGTACGCCAAAATATGCCCCACCTTCATACCATGTATAGATTTTATTTACATAGGAAGCAATTGGATCAAAGCTCATATCCCACATTGTCATTATCATTGCCGCTACTATTGGTACTCCAGCAATAGCGCTACCAGTTAGTTTGCCTAGTTTACCAAAAATTATCCTAGATAGTACGTAGGAGCAATATCCCATTGATATATAGCTAAAAGTAACAAGCGGCGGAACTCCAGCCCATAGAAAACCATTAACTTTTGCACTTGAGTTATAGTAGTAAGGCCCGAATACACGACCAGTATGAACTCCGAGATATTCAGCAGTAAAAGATACTAATATAATGATTCCGAAAATCATAAATGTATGTTTTTTTCCAAATAACTTAAAGCTGTGTAGCAGTACGAATATAAGTGGTGCTAGAAAGACTATAAAACTTAAACCTGGGTTTTTTAGAGCCCATATATCCGTGACAGCAATAAAGAATAGGATTATCCATCTAATATACGTACTTCTAGACAATTTATTTAAAGATGACTTCATAATACTTATGCTTATTATATCAGAAGGTCGTTAAAGTCGTTTGCAAATAGATTACTAAGCGTAACAACATTATCTATAGGTACAGCATAATTAATGACTGCACTTGATTCCCATTAAAAAGATAATGGCGTTATACTAAAGTTATGAAAATTAATAATAAAAACAAAGTATCTATTTTTATAGTGAGCGTAATCTCAGTTATAGGGGTCGTTACACTTTTGCGATCTTTTGCGGCTATTCCTTCTGTCGGCGCAATCAACAACTGGGTTACAACTTCTGGAGGAACGAAAATTTCAATAGATATGACTCCCCTTTGGGGTGAAAGTGGATATCATTACTACAGTATGAGTTCAATTTTTAAAGATCAGCCGTATGGTTTATATGCCGGACTACAAACAAACGGTAATTTAGGAAATGGGCAGGACGTAGGCAATTTATATGTTTTTAGTGTATGGAATGCGAAATCTGCTAAACCTGAGAATAGTTCAGTCGCGACACCATTTGGAGGTGAGGGGGTTGGTTACAGCCTACGATTGCCTTATGATTGGAAAGTTGGTACAACATACACAATTACAATGCAGAGGGAGCGTTTCGATAGTGCTGCAAATTCAGGTGCTGGAGGATGGATATGGTCTTCCTCTATCTTAGATAAATCTAATGGGCGTGTAACGCGAATCGGAGAAATTACAGGAACTGCACAATCTATAAGCCTACAAGGAAGTTCAGCGTTTCACGAACGTTTTAGTGGTACTGCGCCGTTATGTTCTACTGGGAGTACTAATCTAGAAAAAGCAGGTGTTCGCTTTGAAAGGTTAACCTCCGATGTGCCGATAGCCTTTAGCGGAACATCCGCTCCAAATAACATTTTTGCTTCAGCGGAATGTAAGCCATATATTCATGTCAAAAATTCTACTTCCACTGCGATTACGGGCTTTGGCGTCACGCAAGCTGAGTTTAATGCGATGCTGAACGGAACTAGTGCACCGGCATCTACCGCTAAAGCCTCTCAACAACCTTCAACAAGTCCTAAAGATCAAACTCCTGTGCAGACCACTAAAATAACCACACAGTCTGCAGATACAGCAACACAGCCTTCAAGTACTGATACGACGCAATCTAGCATTCAGTCAAACGAAGCAAAGGATAACTACGTAAGAACAACACCGAACGAAGGAAAAGTATTAGCATCTTCTGCTCAAAATAATATTAAAAAAAGAAAATACATTATCACGGCAGTATTCTTAACACTGATAGTATTAACCGTTGGGGTAATTATACTGCGCCGTTTTCAAAAGCAACGCCAAAATTATATGTAGTTTCAACACTAGTGCGCCTATATAAAAACATCTACCTTAACTAGTTATTGAATGAAATAACTTGAAAATTAGAACATAACTTTCCTTATCTAGGTCTTAAAGAAAGATCCTATCTTGACCAGAAAGCTCACGGTGTACTTTTAATTTTGTATCCTAATTTAAACTCTTAATCACTGCCTTTTTATCAAATACGTCTACGCTTAAGCCTATCTCTCGACAGATATTGCGTGCATTGTCTTCGCCGCCAACATATTTAAATACCTTTTGTACATTTTTTAAGTAGCGATCGTCTTCGATTCGGGGCAGTTCTCTAATTAGCAAGGTTAATTCATCTTTAGTGGATGGTGCATAGCCGTTATGTACAAACCGTATTACAGAAAAAAGATTTGCTGCTTGGTATTTATATCCTTCGTGATTTAGTTTAAGCTGTTTGTTTTCTATTGAATCCAAAGCACCTGGTAATGAAACAAGCTTATCCTGCCAGTCGCTGGAGAAAACGTCTCTTATCGAAAGTGCATTACCATTCAACAATAGTCCAACGTGCTTTTTAAGGTTATCCATGGCGTCCGTACCGTCCATGAGGTGAATATCAAAAACAAGATTGTTGGCAAAATCCGATATGTCTTCGTTGCCGACAAAAGACTTAATTAGTACTTTTTGTGAAGGTCTTTGAATACGCCCTTTATAAAAACCGAGATCTTTTAGATAGGCAATATACTCATCGCTACCCTTTGTAACAATTTGGTCATAATCACGTTGAAATAGATTCCTATCACTATGGAAATATTTATCGATTGCGTTGCGAATGGTGCCCGCAATTAAGTAAACCTCAACATCCTTAGGAATATTTTTTATAACATCTTTGAAGACTTTAAGGCCTCGCTCGTCTTTAAAATCTATAGGTAGAGTATTATTCATATTACAAGCATAACAAATAGAGAAGATATTGCTCTATCTATATTTTTTCGATATGGTCGTATATTTGGCTCTCAGATATTTAGAGCAGCGCTATTAATGGAACTGTAATCAATAATACTAACTGACTATATTTTGTGGATTACCATTAACGAAGTTTTCAAGATTAGCAATAAATGATTCTTGTTTAGCAATTATTGCCTCGTCTGTTATAAACCCGATAGCAGGATAGCCAGTAACATTTGTGAAGTCATTTATTTTAGCGAGTTCTGGTTCTAGTGATGGGCGAGGATGGTTTACGAATATAAAAGTAATATCCTTTTTTGCCAGGCGTAATGTCAATGCTTCAGTGTTGACGACAGTCGCTGGAACTGTGCTAATTAATATACCACCTTTTGGAATCAACGGAATATTATCAGAGTTTAGTAAGTCAATAGTATCGTCGGTCTCAGCAACATTGATGGAGATTATGTCATTATTTGCTAATAAGTTGTTCAGATCATTTTCATACTTAAAGTTGACTTCTTTTTTACTGCGAGACCAGTAACTCACATTAGCTCCGAAGCCCTCTGCTAGTTCTGCGACGCGGTTGCCAATATTTCCCAATCCAATAACACCAAACCTACTGCCCTTTAATTCTCTAGCTCTAATGCCAGTGAAGTTCCAGTCTCCACCTTCTTTGCGTCTAATAGCTTCAGCCATTCCTCGAAGTTCATACAGGATGGCTGCAATAATGAATTCAGCTACTGCTTCAGTACTGTAGTCAGCTATATTACAAACAGTGATGCCCTTGGCTCTTGCTGCCTCTAAATCAACTGTTCCGTATGCCGTAGCTAGAATACTAATTAGCTTAAGGTTGGGCATAGCATCAATAATGTCTTTGCCAATTGGCACCTGAAATCCCAATAAAAGTAGGTCTGCATCTTTGATTTTATCGTGTAATTTAGGGTCATCTATTTCAAGAGAAGTCCTTGTTTCTACTAGCCCATCGATCTTATCCCAATATTTTTGGTCTAGGAGCGAATCTGCGATATTTATAAGTATAGCTTTTTTGAATTTCATAATCTCTCCGTTTCGTTTATTGTCTCACTATACCTTAAAGATACCCTCCTGGTCTCTTTTGTCTGTAAATATACTCTTTCAAAATAGTTTGCATATTATCAGGGTTGGGATTGCACGATAGATGAAGGTTTTGAAGGTACCGTATCAAAAGCGGTTTCTCATTGGGTAAGAAGTGGAAATCAATTAGTTTATTTTGTTGGGGAACCTATCGCTCGCAGCCTCAATCATATTCTCTACCCATTTTGTCATCATATTATTCATCGAGCCATCAGTAACCCAAGCATAAGCAGGAGCTGCCCATACATTACCCTCATACTTATCAAAACTATTCGGCTTAGCTTCGAAACCAAAACCAAATATCTTACCCTCTTTGACTAGTTCAATAACCTTGTCTTTATTTTTTAACTCAATAATGTCAATTATGATTGCAGATGACTTTAATTTAGCCAATAGTTCATCAGTAATCAGTGCATCGGTTTCATCATTGTGTGCAAATGCGGGCACAATTACATCTGCGGTCTCAAAAATATCGTTTAGATCACTATATTTATATTCATTGTTACGAGTATTTTTTGACCAATAAACAATATTTAAGCCAAGCCCCTTTAATCTTTCCGCTATTGCTATACCATTATGTCCAAGACCGATTATGGCAGCTGTTTTGCCATGAAGCTCCAAGCCTCTATATTTCATAAAGTCTTTATCGAAATCTAATGGAAAACCGTCTTTTATTAGTCTTGGTACTTGTCGCGAGACATTAAATAGCATTGCAATAGCCCACTCTGCAACGGCTTGTGTTGAAAAACTGCGGACATTTGCAATAGTTATGCCATTATCATTTGCGTAACTTGCATCAATCCAAGAAAAAGAAGTTGCAGCGCCAAGTATTGCCTTTAGGTTTGGAATGTTTTTGTAATCGTCAGAGTTGAGCTTCCAATTAACGTAGTCTGGATTGACGCATATTATTCTATCATCGTCGCCCTCGAACAGTGCCGCACTATCGATAATTGGTGCAATTTTTGTTGTTACTATTAGTTCAATATTACTATCTCTTAGCTTACATAGTAAGTCTTCTGATATGAGATCATCCCACAATGGGTCAAATATAAATGCTTTCATTTTGGTATTATAGCAAAATGAATTGAAAAGACCTCATATGACTGAGGTCGTAAGGCTTATGCTTGGTGCGAGTGACGGGACTCAAACCCGTGGCCTCTTCCTTGGCAAGGAAGCGCTCTATCAACTGAGCTACACTCGCTTAACAGATACAGATTATATACTAAAAATGCTCTTCATTCAACGTCTGATATACTAAATGTATACATAAGCGCCTTAAATATGACAAAAATACATAGATATAATAGACAAAAGAAACAACGCGTTCTATCGACTAATAAAAAAGCTAACTACAAGACTGTAGATAGACTCACCTACATCGTTGCTATTATCGAACCCATAATTACTATCCCTCAAATAATAGTCATATTCAGGGATCGTACAGCTGCTGGGATAGCAATTAGCTCACAGGTTGGGTACCAAATATTTACTCTTGTATGGCTTTGGTATGGCATTGTCCATAAAGAAAAAGTCATTATTATGTATCAGGTTTTTTGGCTAATACTTCAGACTCTTATTATAATTGGTGGCTTAAAATACGGTGCTAAGTGGTACTAGGCTGATTAGTCTTCGTGCTGACGGTATTTACTAGTCTTCTTTGCAATTGACTCTGGCTGAGGAACCCATTGTTCCCCTTCTGCTGTACCTTTGTTCTTAGCGCGAGATGTTGCTGATTTCTCACCAGGACTTAATGCTTCTCTCGCTTCTTTAGGTAAATAACGGCTGTGGCCTGGTTCTCCAGTATAACCCCATTTTTCTTCAGTCCATTGATGCAGGCTATTATCTTTCTCCTTAGGCCCAACATATTCACCGCCACGTTCTTTATATAGCTTTACGGCATATTGCATAGCTCGAGCGGAAAATTTTCCGCCCATCTTTTCAATAGCTTCTATTTTACAGTCTTCCCATAGGGGTTCGTCAGTTCGAATTGCTGTTTTTTTCTTGTCATTCATACTGCTAGTGTACCATCTTTTTGAAACGTAAAAACCCTATCAAAGATAGGGTCATTACCTGGTGGCTCCTCTCGGACTCGAACCGAGGACACAAGGCTCTTCAAGCCTCTGCTCTACCAACTGAGCTAAAGAGCCGTAATATATTCAAATGTAAATGGTGGGCGATGAGGGACTCGAACCCCCGACCCCCTCGGTGTAAACGAGGTGCTCTAGCCAGCTGAGCTAATCGCCCGATAATAACAGAGGTAATTATACCAATATTATAACCTATTGTCCAGAAGCACAGTATTGTGAACTGGTGCGCGAGAGAGGACTTGAACCTCCACGCCTTGCGGCACTAGTCCCTCAGACTAGCGTGTCTACCATTCCACCACTCGCGCGTACTGATTGGCAACTTTACCAGACAATTCTATTATACTACTGTTTTATTCGTAAAAAATCAATATCTAGCCTCATGAACGAGGTAAGTGATGGCCAAGATGCTCCATACCATACTCATGATGCAGAAGCTGGCTTATCTTACTTATATATGCCAGCTTAAAGGTACGTATAGTACCTGGCTATTTCCAGCGGAAGAAGAGTTGCTTAGGTGAGGTTTGTGTAGTTGTGTTTCCAATACCTAGCTGGCCGCTATAATTATATCCCCAGCACCAGAGAGTACCGTCTGTTTTAGTTGCGCAGGTATGAAGAGTTCCGGCGGATACCTGGGCGGTATTATTAAAGAATAGTTGCTTAGGTGAGGTTTGAGTAGTTAAATTTCCAATACCGAGCTGGCCGCTATCATTCCTTCCCCAGCACCAGAGGGTACCGTCCGTTTTACTTGCACAGGTATGGCTCTCACCGACGGATACCTGGGCGGTATTATTAAAGAAGAGTTGCTTAGGTGAGGTTTGTGTAGTTGTGATTCCAATACCGAGCTGGCCGTAATCATTAACTCCCCAGCACCAGAGAGTACCGTCCGTTTTACTTGCACAGGTATGATATGGGCCGGCGGATACCTGGGCGGTATTATTAAAGGATAGTTGCTTAGGTGATGATTCCGAAGCCGGTACTGTACTTCCTCTACCTAGTTGACCAATATTATTCATTCCCCAGCACCAGAGGGTACCGTCCGTTTTACTTGCACAGGTATGGTTCCCACCGACGGATACCTGGGCGGTATTATTAAAGGATAGTTGCTTAGGTGAGGTTTGACTAGTTGTGTTTCCAATACCTCCCTGGCCAACACTATTATTTCCCCAGCACCAGAGGGTACCGTCCGTTTTACTTGCACAGGTTTGTTCCCCTCCGGCGGATACCTGGGCGGTATTATTAAAGAATAGTTGCTTAGGTGAGGTTTGAGTAGTTAAATTTCCAATACCGAGCTGGCCACGTGAATTGTCTCCCCAGCACCAGAGGGTACCGTCCGTTTTACTTGCACAGGTATGGAATGAACCTGTTGTAACCTGCTTGACACTGTTAATTGGTACTTGTGTTGGTGCAGATCTAACTTTTGTGTCACCAATTCCTAGCTGGCCACGTGAATTATCTCCCCAGCACCAGAGGGTTGCGTCACTTGTTCTTACCTGGCACGTATGAAATCCCCCAGCTCCGGTTGAAGCACTACTTTGTAGAACGAGATAACCACCGCCCAGGACTGCGAAGGCCAGTACAGTGATGAGTATGCGTACCTTGGTAGAACGAAAGTTAATTTTAGATAATAAAGATTGTTTTTTATTGGCACTTTTGTTATTGGTGTTTTTTACCATACAGGTATGATTCCTATTTTTATAATGTTTATGGTTATACGATAGCATAAGTGAAATTAACCACAAAATAAAAATTTTATGCTTGTTTTATAATTGCAAAAAATCAATATCTGGCCTCATGAACGAGGTAAGTGATGACCAAGGTGTTCCATGCCATACTCATGACGCAGAAGAGGCTTGATATCATCTATGGTGACGTCTATCTTGACGCCAGGATTCATTGTTCCGTGCGGATCAAAGATTAGTTTAACCTTTTCAAATACGCTATACACTTCATCGCCGTAAAGTCTTTTTAAGAATGGTGCGCGCAATCTGCCGTCGCTATGCTCTCCACTAGTACTTCCACCAAGGCCAATAACCATTGTGTAATATTCTTCAAGAATCTTAAATACTTTTTGGCGGTCTCCAACTTGGCTTAGATCCAAGAAAGGCTGCATATGGACGTTTGCGTTGCCAGCATGTCCCCATAAGGCCACTTTAAGATTATACTTATCAAACATTTTATAGACGTTTGTTATATATTCCTTAAATTTTTCGCTTGGCACAATTCCATCTTCAATAATTGGTAGGGCCTTCATCTTGCCTTCACTTTGTGAAACGACTGCTGCTGCACTATGTCTTATTTTCCATAGTTGTTCTTTTTCATAATCATCTGTTTCAATTTGAAATGGTACTTCAAGAGCTTTAAGTATCTTTAGTGCTCTTTTGCTCATTTTCTTTTGGGTTCGGTCATTAGCATCATCAAATTCAATGAGAACTATAAGCTTATGAAAAGGCTTTTCTACTATTCCTTTAAGTTGATTTGGATGTTTCTCGTCAATAAATTTAAGTAGATTATCATCTACAAGTTCCATAGCGCTTGGGCCGTCAGGTAGCTTCTTAATTTCCCTTATAACTTGCTCAGCCACATGTAGGTCTTCAAAGAATGCAGCTATAAGAGTAGTATTTGGATTATATACTGCAGTAGTCAGTGTTGCTTCTGTAACAATACCGAGAGTTCCCTGCGAACCAACGATTAATGGAGTAAGGTCAAATGATCCATCTTTATGTTTAATGTCCATAAGGTCATAGCCAGCTGAGTTCTTACTAACATCAAGGTGCATACCTTTTATTGCTTCTTTATTATCTTCAACAAGTGCATCAAGCGCTCGATAGATTTCACCTTCAAAGGTTGTAAGGCCCATTTTCTTACTAAGCTCTCTCTTGCTTAGACGTTTCGTTTCAATTACTTCACCGTTAGCAAGGACAACTCTAAGATTTTTTACAAAGTTTCTTGTACTACCATACTTAAGACTTTTTTCTCCACCGGCATTATTGGCGATAGCGCCACCAAAACTACTGTAGTCAATAGAAGACGGAAAAGGTGGGATGAATCGCTTATGCATGTGTAAGGCTTGCTGGAGCTTGCCATAGTTTATTCCTGGTTCAATAACAACGTTGCCAGTCTTGTGATCGAATTCAAGAAGACGTTTCATGTGCGCTGGAAATACCATCATAATTCCACTTCCTATTGCACTACCGCCTTGGCATGTCCCCATACCTCTAGCCGTGATAGGAATAACTCGGCCACGCTCAGCGAGCTGCCATGTAAAACGTGCGGTCTTACGAACATCATCTTCGTCGCGAGGATATACGACAAGTGAAGGAGTAACTTCAAAAATACTACCGTCGGTAGAAAAATACTTTCTTATTTCTGGCGTGAACATTACTTCGCCATTTAAATGTTCTTGTAGATAGTGGGCAACTTTACTCATGAATCCTCTATTAATTATTACGTCTAAGCATTAGTGTATACAACTATAATACCATAGCATTCTCCCTGATTGAGCGTTCTTTAATAGATTAATAATGTTGAATGGTTCAATTCAATGGATTAAACTTTGAGCATCGTATACTTGCCTTGATGCCGCGATGGCGAAATTGGTAGACGCGCTAGCTTCAGGAGTTAGTGGAGGCAACTCCGTGGAGGTTCAAGTCCTCTTCGCGGCACCAACGCATTTATATGACAGTTACTGTATCTGTTGTTTTGTTTCGCGAATCATCCATTGATTTACTTCATTATAGCGGTCTGTTCCAGTGTTCATTCGCGTTGGATTAAAGTTTGCAAGCGGCTCTCTTACGACATATAAGAAACGTGGTTGATACAAAGCAACTGCAGGAGCTTCTTTAGACCAAGCGTCAAGAAATGATCGATATTTGATCGCTCTAGTTGCCGGGTCACTTCTAGTTCTACCAGCTTCCAGTGCTTTATCTGCAGCAGTGGACTTGAACTCTGAAAAGTTAAGATGACTAGGAGACCTTAGATCTGCCTGTGAGCTATGCCAGTATGCAAAAACGTCTGGGTCAGGTCCAAGAGAAATTCCATAGAGTAATGAGTCATAGTCATGGACAGCCAATGCCGATTGGAGCTCGTTGTCTTTCAATACTACAATCTCGACATTAACACCAATTAAAGCCATTTGTTTCTTGATGTTTTTTGCAACGCTTTCGTAAGTTTGGTTATTTTGGGTCGTAATTGCGAGAGTTAGCTCTTTGCCGTCCTTAACCCGAATACCCTTATCATTCAATTTCCATCCTGCTTCATCGAGCAATTTTGCGGCTTGTTCCGGGCTGCCGGTTTTTTGAGTCAATGTCTTGTCATAACCAAGCTGATTTGCGAGCAAAGGACTATCGCTTGGTAGAACTGGTACATCTGCAGCCAGGCGGACGGCTCCAGTATTAAGCCCATATGAAATTGCCTGACGAACTTTTTGATCGCTTAGTACTGGAGTTGTGGTTTTTAGAAACAGTAGTACTTGGCTGTTTAGCGGAATATTGTATACGCGAACTGAGTTATCTTCGAGCAGATCGTCCGGTATCTTAGACAGTCCCACAACTCCATTCAGTTCGCCTTTTTTAAATGCATTGCGCATTTTAATCTCGTTAGCAAAAGAACGAATTACAAAACTGTCTAGCTTAGGCTTGTCATTGACATAGTTATCATTTGGTTTAAGCGCAATGCGTTGCTCCCTGTCCTCATCTGCAGTACCAACAATCTCAATTGCGTCCCATTTGAACGGACCTGAACCAATTGGGCTGTTCGTGTTAAAGAGTACGGATCGCATTTGTTCTGGCGCTACTTTTCCAAGTACATGTTTTGGAATAATACCGTTAACCATTGAGTACGGAAATGCACTTAAAATACTCGGTAAGGTAAAGCTCACAGTCTTTTTATCAATTGCTGCGACCTTAATACCCTGCCAGCTACTAGCAAGCGGCGACTTAGTATCGGGGTTCTGTATTGTAGAGTATGTAAATACAACGTCTTCTGCGGTTAAGGGTCTTCCATCTTGCCACTGTAAATTATCCTTGAGTAGTACTGTGTAAGTAGTGCCCCTTGCATCAACGGTGTACGACTTTGCAAGTTCACCTACTAGCTGATTTTTGTCGTTAAAAGTAAATAGGCCAGCAAAGACCAGACGAGAAACACTACTATCGACGCTTCCTACCGCGTAGATAGGGTTAACATTAGTGAATGATCCAAGGATTCCTTCACTATATATTCCACCTGGAGCTGGCTGAGTAGTTAGATAGTAACCCTGTAATTTTCTAATTTGAATGAAGAGACCGCCAAATAAAAGAACAATAAGTGCGACCCAGATAGCAATAAACCTTCTCACCCGACCGAGTCTACTCATTCGTTTAATTAGGTGCTCTTCAAACCCTTGCTCTGCTTGTGAGCCAAGGTCTTCAACCTGATTTTTTCCGCTACGTATACGTCTTCGCCAACGTAGCTTAGTGACGCGATCGATCATACGGCCACACCCCTTATGTCAAAATACCTAATATCAAAGACAGTCCAAATATTAAAACTACGACAACCGTTATTTGATGTAATGATTTGTCGGAACCACGGCGTACAGTATTAACTTCACCGCCACCGCCCATACCGGCACCTAATGATGCACCACGAGTTTGTACAAGAATTAGTATGATAGCGATTACAGTAGATATGATGGTTATGTAGTTAAATATGTTCATTTCTCTTCCAGTATAGTAGTGACTAAATAATTCACCAAGCCAATTATCATACCCGCAAGCATAGCAGCGCCAAAGTTAGTCACCTGCAATGGAGTGTAGAGCTTACTAACGAGCAGTACCATAAGTCCATTTATGACAATCATGAAAAGACCAAGACTGAGTAGAATCGCAGGAAGTGACAGAATAATTACTATCGGCTTAATGATTGCGTTCATTACAGCCAAGACTAATCCAGCAATTACAACTGCCAAAAAGCGATTAAATGAGATATCGTCACCAAGAATCAATGAGGCGACCCATAGGCCTAGACCACAGACGAACCAACGAATTAGAAAACGCGAAAACGGCTTATTCATAGTTAATAATAGTATACCATGCTGGGTACTATGTCGCTATTGATTTAAAGATCTCTAGAAAGCTGATCAGTTAGTATTTCAATGCCTGTAGAGGTAATTAATACGTCATCCTCGATGCGTACTCCGATGCCTTCTTCGGGGATGTATATGCCCGGCTCTACAGTCATTACTACCCCAGGTTCTAGTGGTCGACTGTAATCACCGACATCATGTACGTCATAGCCTAGGAAGTGCGATGTGGCGTGTGGAAAGTACTTACGAATCTCATCGTCTTCAACATTCTTTATTAGTCCTAAACTTCGTAGTTTTTCACCCATAAAGTGAGTGACCTGTTTTTCGTACTCTGCGAGCATAACTCCAGGTTTCAATAGTCCAAATGCAAAATCTTGCACCTCGATAGCTGCCTCATGAATTTGCTGCTGTCTCTTAGTTGGTTCACCGACGGCATATGTTCTAGAAATATCTGCAGCGTATTGTGAAGATTCAGCACCCACGTCCAGTAGCACGAGAGCTTTCTTGGGGATCATGCTCTGATTATGCTCATAGTGAATAACACAGGCGTTCTTGCCAGATGCGACAATTGGGTCAAATGCATGGCCACGTGCTCCCTTATGTCTAAATCTGTGAGATAGTGTGGCTTCTATTTCATACTCATATTTATAGTCTTTAATATTTTCTCTTATATCTAATAAGGCTTCCGATGTAATTCTAATTGCATCTTTAATAGCATTTATTTCTTCTGGCTGCTTAACTGTTCGCATTAAGGCAAATTGCTGTCGAAGATCAAGCAGCTCTATGCTTGGGTTAATATCCTTGATGGTCTGTGTAAGTACTGCGCGTGCAGGATTAGTGTAGTATCCGAAAGTATCTAAATAAGCAGCTGGTGCTGCGATTGTGGCAATATGTTTTACTCTCTCCAGGCGGCTAGTGAGCTGTTTCCAACCCCGCTTAGAATCTAAAATCGTTTCTATTCCTGATCTCTGGCTGAGTGCGCCTTGGTCTATCGCTCCGTAAAAATCTTGTTTTGCCTGTGATTCTTCGGGAAGTATTAGATATTCTTTGTCCTTATCCAAAACTAGAATGATATCTGGCAAATCAATACCAGTTAAGTACCAGAAGTTTCCGTCCTGCTTAAACCGATAGGTTGAATCTGTTGATTTTTGCAATTGGCCATTAGCCGTCAATACAATTGGTGCTGTCCCTTGGAAGAGTGCACGTAATCGTTTTCTATTATCCTGGAAAAAAGCCTCTGAGAAGTTGTCTTTCATAGCAGAATGATAGTATACCATTAATCAGCGATGGCTGTATTTACAGACTTTTTTTGCTGCGGTTTTCTGCTCGGATATACTGCGTAAGTATAGTAGCCTGCTTTGAGCCTAGTAATTGTTCAAGTTCTTCATGACGAGCCTGCATTACTCCTCGCATACTACCGAACGTGCGAATCAATTTTTTCCTAGTAGCAGGTCCAATGCCTGGGACATCATCAAGGATGCTGGAGGTTTGTCGTTTCACCTTCAGATTGCTATGGTAACTAACTGCGAAACGATGTGATTCATCTCTTATGCGTTGAAGTAGTTTTACAGTATGGGACGTATTGGGTATATCAATAACACTGAAGTCTGGAGTCTCCCGTATAAAAGCTCTGAGCTTTGTAGCAACTTCTGTATCAATAGAAACTGGTTGCCAGTCTTTTTTCACGACTACTTCTTCATATTTTTTTGCTAAACCAACTGCTGGAATTTGAAAATCTTTTTCAGATAATACACTTAGCGCAGCGCGGAGCTGGCCCTTACCGCCGTCTATAAGTATGAAGTCTGGTTTTCCCCACTTTTTAACATTAATATCACTAAACCTGCGTCTCATAACTTCTCGCATATGCTCAAAGTCATCATTACCTGGAATACGTGATTTAAACTTTCTATATTGTGACTTATCTGCAACTCCGTTAGTAAACACGACCATACTTGCGACGACATCTGTGCCACTCATATGACTAATATCGTAACCTTCTATTCGTCGGGGAACTTTTGGTAGCTGTAATAGCTCACTCAGCTCTGTAAGGGCATGGTCTTTAGAAAGATCCATGAATTCCTTGTCGCTGAATAGAATACGCTTATCGAGTTCTTTTAATGATCTTATTTGATCACGATATTGTGCTGCCTGTTCAAAATCTTTGCTGGAAGATGACTGTTTCATTGATTTTTCGAGCTCAGAAATTATTGTTGCTCGTTGTCCATTTAAAACTCTGCCGAGTTTTTTTAGTGATCCAATATAAGCTTTTGAATCTAGTGTTCCAGTTTCTGGACCAGGACATAAATGCAAATGTACTAGTAGACAGGCTCTTTGTGGCATAACAAGATGTGTAGAATACGGAAATATTTTTCGTAAATACTTTAAAGCTCTTTTTACTGCAAAGGAGCTTAAATATGGTCCGTAGTAAGTGGCCCCATCGTCTAGTGGCTGTCTAGTCATCGTTACGCTTGGGTATTTACTCTTAAAATCAATGCGTACAAAACTTTGGCTCTTATCATCACGCAATAGGATATTGTACTTAGGCATATAGCGGCTTACGAGTTCGGATTCGAGAAATAGCGCCTCGAACTCACTCTCGACTACTTGCCAATCAGTATCTGCAATTTCAGATACCAATAACTCAGTTTTAGGATCTCTATTTCCAGACTTTTGAAAATACTGTCGAACGCGGTTCTTTAAGACTGCCGCCTTGCCAACATAAATAATTTTTCCTTCAGCATCTTTATGAAAGTAGACACCAGGTGCATTGGGCAAATTCTTTAATTTTTCAGAAAGCTGTTTGTTCATGTGATTTCTTTCGGCTAAAGCTAGGCTACTTTTAACGATACACTACAGTCTTTGCAATATGTCTGCTGTTGGCAGTCATCACATACAAGCACAAGGCGGTTACAAGGCATGTCGGCACAGTTTATATAGCGGCTAGTGTTTGATTCGCAGTGCACGCAAATTCCAATGTCTTTAGACTTATCGCTGAATCGGTGACTCATTCTATCGTCAAAGATATGCAGCGAGCCTTCCCAAAGACCTTCATCCCCATATGCTTCGCCATATTTTACGATGCCGCCATCTATTTGATAGACCTCTTTGAAGCCCCGATTTTTCATAAGAACGCTAAGTGCTTCACAGCGAATACCACCCGTACAATAAGTCACAACCGGCTTATCTTTGATGTCATCATACTTATCACTCTCAATCTCGGTAATAAAGTCGCGGGTTGTTTTTGTATCTGGCACTACAGCATTCTTAAACTTACCAACTTCAGCTTCATACGCATTTCGGCCGTCAAAGAATATTACGTCATCACCTTTTTCTTCCATAAGCTTATGTAGTGCTTCAGGCTTTAAATGTTTACCGCCTCCAATAACACCAGTCTTATCTACTTTGATTTCGTCTGGTGCTCCAAAAGCTACAAGCTCATCTCTTACTTTGACGCTCAAACGAGGAAAAGGATCCGTTCCGGCATCACTCCACTTATACATAATGTCTTTAAAGACAACAGACCGATTCATTTCTCGCTTATACTCGCGTAAGTTTTCAATTTCACCTCCGAGGGTGCCATTAATTCCATGTACGCTAATAATAATCCTACCTTTTAAATTAAGGCGGCTACATAGTTCCTTTTGCCAGCGCATGGTCATTTCTGGGTCGCTCACAGGGACAAATTTGTAATAAAGGATTACTTTTTGCATAAGCCTATTATATACTAACTACCCCTGTTATTGCAATGGTCGGATCTTTTAGTTAAGCGGCTTTGTCGCTAGATTCTTCAGTGGAAGTTTCGTTTGTCTTTGTCTCTTCGCTAGATTCTTCAGCCGTTTCTTCAGTTGTTTCTTCTTCACTCATCTGGGCCTTGGTTTCTTCTACGACTGCAATTGGATGATCGGCTGCTGTAATAATAGTTACTCCAGTCGGCACACTAATATCTGCAACTGTAAGCTTATCTCCAATTTCAGCAAGTGAACTAGCGTCTAGTACGATCTCGTCAATTAGATCCTTAGGTAGTGCTTCAATTTCAACAGCATCAAGTTGTCGTATGACAAGATAGCCTGCTTTTTCTGCTGGGATATCTTCGCTTAAGTGAACTGGGACTTCAGTTTGCTGTTTTTCTTTAGCAGAGATCGCATTAAATACAATGTGAGTTATGGTGTGCTTGCGTGGCTCAAAGGCTACGTCCTTAATAAGTGCCATAAACTTTTTAGTGCCTAGCGTTAGATTAACAGGATGATGCTTACCTGCTGATTGATAGACTTTGTCTATAGCAATAGACGGAGCCATTATGTGATGTGATGCTTTTCCATGATCATGAATGACTGCTGGAGTCATGCCGTCTCTGCGTAGTTGCCTGACGCCCTTACCGACAACGGTTCTTTCTTCTACTTTTAGTGAAATATCTGTTCCTGACATTATAGTACCCTCTCTTTTTCAGTGTTATTCAAGTATACCAAAGAAGTTGCGACTGTTCCGTTGTTATTTGTACTCGATTAAATAATGATACAATGTATGCATGTTTGATATTGACACTTTGATCGCAACAGGAGGCATAGCCTTAATAGCGGCTATAGTATTTGCTGAGTCAGGACTATTAATCGGATTCTTCCTTCCCGGTGATACATTATTGTTTGGAGCTGGGCTTGCTGCCTCACAAGGAAAGCTATCACTTCCATGGCTACTAGTAGCAGTCATTATTGCGGCTATTGTCGGCGACAACGTTGGTTACAGCATAGGACGACGCGCAGGACCCCGTATTTTTAAAAGAAAAGATGGAATTCTGTTTAGGCAAGAATACTTAACGAAATCAGAATCCTTTTACGAAAAACATGGTGGTAAAACAATAATACTTGCTCGTTTTACTCCAATAGTCAGGACTTTCGCACCAGTTGTAGCAGGTGCTGGAAAAATGACTCGTAAAAGATTTATGGCATTTAACGTAATTGGTGCACTACTGTGGGGAGGTATAATGCCTCTACTCGGATATAGTATTGGCGGAAAAATACCTCATCTAGATAAGTACATTGAGATTGTAATTATTGGCGTAATGCTGGCCAGTATCTTGCTTGCCTTTGCGCATATCTTAAAAGACCCCAAGACACGAGCCATGATTATTACTTCAATTAAAAACCAACTCAGTAAACTAGGCCTCAACAAGCACGTAAAGTAGTTACTGACGGAACGTAATTGTTTCGCCGAATGATTCGCGGAAGTATTCCGGTATAAGTTTTGGAACTATAACTTTCTGGTATGAACCAGTAGCGTCGAATAAGACTTGATTCACGAGTAATGCAGAAGCGATAAAGAATGCCTCATTGCGTCCAATAGTCATTTTTATTTTATTTTTTTCAGCGTATATACTATCCATACCCCAGCTTACATGGTATAAAAGCTCTGCTGGGTTTTCCGGGTCCTTGGGGTTATCTGGTGGTTTATTATCAATAAACCACAGCTTACGTAGCGCATCTAGATGTTCTTGCTGAGCGCCAGCAATATATACAGCCTGAAGATTCACTGCCTCGTTACATAGCTTAAATTCCTTGGATAATAGATTCGCCTGAACGACGGAAGGTCTATCTTGATCTCTTTCCATAATAAGTATATTATAGCATGTTTTTAAGATATTTACCAGTGTATGAAGCAGTTACCTTAGATACTGCTTCAGGAGTACCGGTTGCGAGCACATAACCGCCACCCGATCCACCTTCTGGGCCCATATCTATTATGTGGTCAGCGGATTTAATAACGTCAAGGTTATGTTCAATTACGATCATACTGTTTCCGGCATCAACTAGAGCGTTAAGTACATGCAATAGTTTATCGACGTCTGCAACATGAAGCCCTGTAGTTGGCTCATCAAGAATATATAGAGTTCTTCCAGTAGGTCTTCGTGAAAGCTCAGTTGCCAATTTAATACGTTGCGCTTCACCGCCACTTAGCGTCGTGGCAGACTGGCCAAGAGCGATGTAGCCAAGACCTACTTCAACGAGAGTCTGTAGTTTGCGCGCGATACTTGGAAGATTACCAAAGAACTCTAAGGCTTGTTCACATGTCATTTCAAGTACGTCGCTAATTGTCTTACCCTTATAGTGAATCTCAAGTGCTTCTCTGTTATATCGCTTGCCTTTACATACTTCGCAAGGTACATAAACATTTGGCAAAAAGTGCATTTCAATTTTAATAATGCCGTCTCCAGCACAATTCTCACAGCGACCACCACGAACGTTAAAACTAAATCGCCCTGGTCCATAGCCACGAAGTTTTGCTTCGGGGACGCTAGCAAAAAGCTCCCTAATTGGTGTAAATAGCCCAGTGTATGTGGCAGGGTTAGATCGTGGTGTCCGACCAATTGCTGACTGATCAATATTTATAACTTTATCTAAGTGTTCAATACCTTGTATTTCATCATGTTTACCGGGAACACTATTTGCACGCATTAATCGGGCTGCAAGCTCTTTTGCAAGAATATCATTTATTAGACTGGACTTACCAGAACCAGAAACACCACTTACAACGACAAGCTGTCCTAACGGCAACGAAACATTAATATTTTTAAGATTATTTTCTTGTGCACCTACGACTGTTAGCTCTTTGCCGTTACCGCTACGTCGCTTATTTGGAACTGCGATCTTTTTGGCACCTCGTAAGTACTGTCCAGTTATGCTATCTGCAACTTTTGCTACTTCTTCAGGCGTACCTTCAGCGACAACATGACCACCGTGAATACCTGCTCCTGGCCCAATATCTAAAAGGTGATCGGCAGTTCGGATCGTATCTTCATCATGCTCAACAACAATTACGCTGTTTCCAAGATCTCGCAGGTGTTTTAGTGTTTTAATAAGACGCTCATTGTCTCTTTGATGTAGTCCAATAGAAGGCTCATCGAGAACATATAAGACCCCTTGGAGACCGGATCCTATTTGAGTCGCCAATCGTATACGCTGAGCTTCGCCACCGCTGAGTGTTGCTGCGCTGCGTAAAAGATTTAGATAGTTTAAGCCCACATCCTGCAGAAATTGCAATCGCGCTTTAATTTCTTTAAAAATCAAGGCAGCAATTTGCTCTTCTCTTGCGTTGAGCTTAATGTCATTAAAGAAGCTTATGGCGTCATCAATTGACAGCTCACAAATATCCATAATAGAATGCCTAGCTATTGTTACGGCTAATACTTCAGGCTTGAGTCTCTTGCCGTTACATGCGTGACATGGCTTCTCTTGCATAAATCGTTCTATGTCGCGACGAATAAAATCACTATCTGTTTCTTTGTGGCGACGTTCAAGATTATTGACGACTCCCTCATAAGTAGAGTCGAACACTCGTCCAGAGCCAAGGCTCACCTTATATTTCTGTTCGCCAGTACCGTACATTAATATTTTAATTTGTGCATCGCTTAGTTCACCTGTTGGGACATGAAGACTAAAATTATATGCATCAGCTACTGCTTGAATCTTTTTCATGTACCAAGCATCTACATTTATACGATTAAACGGCCGTATTGCACCCTCAGCGATCGTTAATCTACCGTTTGGTATAACTAGTTCTGGATCTACTTCTAGTCGTGAGCCAAGCCCAGTACAGACACTACATGCACCGTGTGGACTGTTGAAGCTGAAGGTTCGTGGCTCAAGTTCAGGTATAGTAACTTCAGGATGGTCAACGCACGCATACATCAGGCTATAGAGTTTTTCACTATCATCATCTGCATTTGAAATTATTACTTTTCCTTCTCCAATTTCTAATGCCTGCTCGATAGATTGACTTAGCCGTCCACGGCTCTCATCATTATTAACGAGACGATCAACAACAACGTCGATTGAGTGTTTGAGCTTTTTATCAAGCGTTGGGAATTCATCTAGAGCATAGACGACACCATCAATTCGAACACGGACAAAACCTAATCTCTGGAACTGTTCGGGAATATGCTCAAAAGCACCTTTTTTATCCATAACAGCTGGGGCTAAAACTAAAAGACGCGCTTTTTGGTATTGCGTAATAACCTGGTCGACAATTGCCTGGGTTGTTTGGCGTGTAACTGGCTTACCACACTCCGGACAATGAGGCGTACCGATGCGTGCGTATAAAAGACGCAAATAATCATAAATTTCTGTAACAGTTGCGACAGTACTTCTTGGGTTACGACTTGTCGATTTCTGATCAATACTAATAGCCGGGCTTAATCCATCTATCTGGTCGACGTCAGGCTTTTCCATGAGTCCTAAGAATTGACGGGCATAGCTACTCAGTGACTCAACGTATCGGCGTTGACCTTCGGCGTAAATTGTATCGAATGCGAGGCTAGATTTACCTGAACCACTCAAGCCTGTAATTACGACAAGCTTATTACGTGGAATACGAACATCCACATTTTTTAGGTTGTGCTCACGTGCACCTTTTACACTGATATACTCATTCATAAAGTCAATGTATTATACACGGAAATTACATTATTTTCTAGTCTATATTGATTGTCTGGACTTCTAGGCTGCCCAATGTAAGTTCGCCAACCTGATGGATAACTAGTGCTGTATCAATGGCAGCTACAATTTCTTCTCTCTGATCTCTGTCATATATTGGCTCAGCGAAAGTTGCAAGGTGCAGCAATGGCGCTCCAGCTCGCTTTATTTTTTTACCTCTAAAGCCTGAGAGTCCTTCTTCACCTAAGATACTATAGATAGCTTGTCGTTCTTTGACTACTTCTGGACTTTGTACATAGGCACATAATAAACGATTCCTGCTTTTATTCTTGCCAATGATTGATATTTTGCCAATCTGGCTCAATATCTCATCTTCATAATCTTGACTTTTAATTTTCTCCTTAGCACGGGAGAAACTGTAGCCAGATAAAAAGCCTTGACTGAAGTCTTTACGAACAATATGCGGGTCAAGAATATAGGCAAGGTGTGAGTGCGGAATTGTTTCAGTTTTAGGTATTGTATTATCTTCTTCTAGATTACGCACAACACCAGCAATCGTTAATGAGCTTTCTGGATCGACTGGTCGGAAAGCTTTGAGCATCCGAAGTCCGTTCTTTTCTTTGTTAGCTTGTGGATTATAGCGACCTGGCATACGAGTTCTTCGGGGCATAAAAATTTCCTGTTTGTTGTTTATGTACCCACATTAGATTTTTAATTCTACTCTCTGCTTCAATAATGTGCAATATAGAGGGGCCACATAGCATTAGCGTAATGCAATATTATTGACTTATCTGCAATAATATTTATAATTACAATTAATATATAAATGGGTGCGTGCAGATGTTAAATTTCATAGTCTCAGGTGTAGTTCCAGGTACTTCAATAGAGGTTACATTAAACTGGTTTCTAGTTTTTTTGAGCATATTTATAGTCGCGGTTTACGTAAGACGGGGCTTAAGGCACCGTCAAGTTAAGCGAACGAACGAACAAGCAAAGTCAATCAGTCAATTGGCATAAGACTTTGTCCGTAGAGCTGCAAGTCTTCTAGCGAGTGTTGCTGAGATATTGTAAGGTCTGGTCGTGAGGAAATCTCTTGAAGTTTCATAAAGTATTTAGCTAATTGGCTACTATCTCCGCCTTCGAACAATTTTTTATTCTTATGCGTTTCCCATTGAGCTCTTTCCTCGTCCGTCAATGTGAGAGGAAAGTTTCGGGCTTTATACAGAGGAAGTAGTTGCTGTAATCTCTTATCTCGTAATTTGACTATAAAACTGTCTAATTCCTTGGGTTGTGCGTTACGTACTTTAGTCATTGTTGTCTGATCGTCATTTCCAATAAAACCTGAATACAACTGACCATCGACATCTGAACTCTTTGACTTGAAGTGCTGCAACTGTTGCTGAGTTTTCTTGCCATGAGCTGTGAGTACTCGGTTTATAAACTCAGTGGCTGAAGCTAATTTTTTCTTATGTTTTGCAATTAGTTCTATGTCTAGATGAATTCTTTCCTGTGAGTCCTGATCAAGTGTAGCTAGAGGGGCGACTGCTGGGCATTGATTAAGTGCAATTTCAAATATTGGTAACCTAATGTCATCTTCAGTTCTATCTTCAATCGCCTTCCATTTCCATGCCTCTAGAATCTGCTCCTCAGTCATATCAAGAAATGGCTCCGGATCTACGCGAAGGTCATATGCCAATACTGCGCTTTTTTGCTGAACTTCTGCAATAGTCCTAACAACAGTTGTCTTTTCATTTTCAGACGAAACTCTTCCTGCTGTATATACATAAGGTTCATTGGATAGTAATAACTTACTGACTACTTTCTTATCACGGATAGAAAGCAGGTAGTCGAATAGTTTTGGCTGCTTTTCACGAAGTAATCTTGCAAGCGAAATAGTTGCTTCAACGTCACTAAGTGCATCATGGGCCTTTTCATGGTCAAGCCCATTCTCTACGGTTAATATCTCAAGACGGTTTGTTGCTTTTCCAGTTTTATCAACTGGCCAATTTATTCCTTTAGGACGCAAGGCTCGTGTCATTCGAACTACATCAAGAAGATCCCATTTAGATCGATCGTCTTTCCATTGCCAAGAGTAGGCGTCATAAAAGTTTCTATATCTCATGAAGCGCATGAAGGCATCATCAAATCTAATACTATTAAACCCAACCATTATGGTTCCAGGAACAGCAATTTCTTCATCAAAGATCTTCATGAATTCAACTTCAGTTATACCTTCTTCTAGAGTTTGCTGAGGAGTAATACCAGTAATTAGAATAGCCTCTGGGTCTGGAAGAATGTCCTCATTTAAGGCAATAATAATATTGTGGGGCTCACCAATAGCATTAAGATCAAGATCGACTCTTTGGCCTGCGAATTGCATAACTCGAGCCTGCCTAGGGTCAATACCGCTCGTTTCAAGGTCATAGAAATATAAGGAATTAGCCATTGTATCTTTCTATGTAACTAGTGATATTAAACTTGCGTTTAAGCCCACCGTAATTCATATAGCGTATTGATCCAAAAACTGGACGACCAAACCAAGCTCTATCATGTAAGCCAGCAATACTCCATAAGATTCCTACATAGCCATTAGGGTCACCACCATCAATGCTATAGAAATCATTTAATGCAATGGCAACTTTAATAGCCCATTCTGCACCACAAGACTTTGAAAGCTCATCATTAATAGATTTAAAGCAACTATCCTTACTGACAGTCTTATCGTTAAGTGGTTTAGCCGGTGACCATTCTAGTATTTTCTTTGCCCAGTACATTCTCATATAGCCGTGCATTTTTCCATTTTGTGTCAGCTGGTGCTGTGCTGCATTCCAAGCTTGATCTTCTGTCTGACCGTTCTCTAATTGCTGCAGGGTATAGTTATGCTCTCTTTTGTCATTAGCATGCGATGCTAGAGTTTTTTTAGCCCAATCAGCTGCACCATTCAATGAATCGTATTTATTATTGAAGTAGCAGTAGTTATCACTCAAAGCACTCCGTACATTAAGTTCTTCAATGAAAGCATCGGCATCCTTACGAAGAGAATGGTCATGCTGTGCTGCATGTTCTACATCAATAAATGCACGTAAGCGTGATAATTGTCCGAAGTGAAGATATGGACTCAACTCACTTTGGTGCTCTAGTGATGGATCATTACGACCAACCTCATATCCTCGAAGACCATGCGTTATAAATTTTTTAAGAGCTTCTTGGGCCGCTTTTTCGCCAGAATCAAAAGCTAAATCTTGAGAATTACTTGGAATACGGTCAAGTAACTCATTTATTAATTCTTCCATCTCAACAATTTTTTTAACTTTTCCAGGCCATTTTAATTCCTGCCTTACAAGATGCTGTGGTTCATCGATATATTTATCAAGAAGTTTCTGAATTTTAGGACGAATAGTTCGTGCAGCAAATTCTTGCTTATCACTAACTTCCCAGGTCGGAACAATGTTATGAGTATCAACAACATACACAGAACAGTCAACGTTATCTGCGATATTCTTCTGCATCCTTACTGGACCTTTTAGTGGATTGAAGTCAAAAAATATTGCAGCAGGCTTAAGATGATGCGCAATACCAGGTAAGGTTTCGGATGGCTTTCCTACAAGAAGCATGAAAGGTATGTTCATTTGGCCAAGTTCTTGCTCGAGCTCTTTCAGACCTTTTATCATCCACTGGTAATGCTCACGGGCACGATTAGAAGAGCCGTGGTGCAGGCAAAAAATTACTGCAAAGGGCACATTAAGTTCCTTTGCAGTCCTATAAGCCTCAAGCAATGCGTAGTTATCATGAGCCCTCTGGTCCCTGCCCATAACATATACGACGCACGTTTTACTCGATTGAGGTAAGGTAATTGTATTTAACGGAAATATACGTCCTAAGTCATTCATACACATCTAGTGTATCAGACTTAATGTATCAGATTATATAACTAATACTGGATAGAACCGATGGTAGGCTTACCAATTGAGATTTTTTGCTCAGGAGCAACATCCATACGACGTAACTGGTGCATAATACCCATTTTACCCATGATATCGCGTAGACGCTCAACGCCATGATTACTGTCAAAATCTGTCCGTTCTGCAAATCGCTCTATCTTACGTCCCGTAACGACAAAATGATTCTCATCTTTTTCTATAGTCCAACTATTCATGTTCTCTGGCAATCGTAGTGTAGGGATTACTTCTTGATCATCGATTTCTTTTTGAGCAGCTTGCTGTACATCTACAATCTTCTTGATTTCAAAGAACATTGGTTTTACGTTAAGGCCACTACTTGCAGATATTGCGAAAAGTTGAGTTCCTTTTGGTATGACTCGCTTCAGTTCTTTCATTTTTGCTTGAATTTGTTCGTCGTCAAAGCCATCTATTTTATTAAGGACGACAACTTGAGGTCGTTCAGTTAGATCTACCTCATATCCTTTTAGCTCTGCCTGAATTGTTTTATAAACTGCAGCTACATCTTCGTTATAAATATCTATAAGATGAACAAGTACTTTAGTACGTTCAACGTGACGCAAGAAATCAATCCCGAGTCCTTTACCATCGCTTGCTCCTTCAATTAGTCCGGGAACATCGGCAATCAGAAGACTAGAAGAGTTGTCTAGATCAATAACTCCAAGATTCGGAATTAATGTCGTAAATGCATAGTCTGCTATCTCAGGACGAGCATTACTGACGCGTCCAAGCAATGTTGACTTACCGGCATTGGGCATTCCAATTAAACCGACGTCTGCGATAACCTTAAGTTCAAGATAGAGTTCAAGTTGTTCGCCCTTTTCACCTTTTTCAGCAACCCTTGGAGTTTGCCTACGTGATGACACAAAGTGGGCATTTCCAAATCCGCCCTTACCGCCATAGGCGATAATTTGTTTCTGTTGATCCTCATTGAAGTCAGCTAGAACAACTCCTTCAGCATTCTTTACGATTGTTCCAACAGGAATATGAATAATGAGGTCTTTACCGCTTAGTCCGTGCTTTTTCTGCTTATCGCCAGGTTTGCCTTCTTCGGCCAAAAGTTCTTTGTGATAACGGAAAGAAGCCAGAGTGTTCTGATTACGGCTAGCAAACATAATAACGTTACCGCCGTCGCCACCATCGCCACCATCTGGACCGCCCCGGTCTACAAACTTTTCGTGACGAAAGTTAACTCGACCGTTACCGCCGTCGCCTGCACTTACTTTTACTGAAGCTTTATCTATAAACATATCAATATAGTATACAATTTTTAACTAATTTTTGCAATTGCACTTAATAGATGTACGAGTAGCTTGCAGCTGATGCTGCTGAAAGTGTTTTAGTGCTTCTTACTGCAAATCCAGCGACGTTCATTTCAGACACGTTAACGCTACCGTCGGCGTTAACTGATTCAACGAATCCAACGTGACCATAGTAGTCGCGAGGTGGTGTCCAGATAACAGCTCCAGCTCGAGGAACATTTCCAGTAGGAATACCGACTCCTCGTGATATGCCAAGCCATGTTCGTGCGTTACCAAGGTTTGCCGGTACAGGGTTACCCGACTGAGAACGTCTGTTGGCAACATACCAAGTACAGTATCCATAATCGTAACCGTTGTAGCCGTAAATAGCTGATGATCCCCATGCAAAACTACTTGCAGATGAATATGAAAGTCGAGGAGCAGCGGCAGCAATTGAGGCGTCCCTAAGTAGAATGTTAGATCCGACGATTAAGTTACCGCTTTCAGCATCGTTATCGGCAATAATCTGGTCTTTATTGGCCCGGAATTTAGCAGCAAGCGAATCAATAGTATCTCCGCTTTTAACTGTGTAGACAACTCCATTAACTGGAGATATGAGTAAAACCTTGCCCGCGACAACAGTATCGCCAGAAAGACCATTAGACCAACGAATCGTATCTGATGTAATGCCAAATTTAGCAGCAAGAGACGGGATAGTGTCACCCTCTACAGTGGTATAACTAATAATATCCTTGTAAGATTTTAGGCTAGTTGAAACAACCTGCGGCTTTGATACTACTGTATCGTCAGCTGCGGACACTGCAAGCTGAGCATTAACCGTATCGGCGTTGTTGGTTACTGCAGCAGACTCTGGTAGATCAGTTAGCCTAGCAACGTGAACCGCGATATCGGCACTTGATACCTGATCAAGTGCACGAGCAGATTCAGTTTCATTGCTAGTATCGACAACATTGGAACTAACCGTTCCGCTTGTATCTGGTGAGCGAAGCACAAAACCGAGCACTGCGATTAGCAATACAATATTAGCCGCTAATATTCCATAGCGAATAAGACGTTTTTGATTCTTTTTAGAGACTTTTTTTTGTTTTGCTATACCAGTGATATTAGAACTAATGCTCTGATTCATGGATCGATTAATGATACGAATAGTATTCTCCCGGTGATATTCACCAGATCAAGGGGGTTATTATGTATTATTTCAAGATAGTTCGACCAATCTTGTATTTTCTAACGTTCTATCCCTTGATACAACAGAGGTGCTGCCACTTTTTCGCACGCTTGTTGACCCCTGTATTGTATCATATTTTGTCAATATATCCAATGAAGCAGCAGTAATCAGTTACAAAGCTTTTTACAATATTGTCGAGTTGCGGCTTCGTGTTCTTCAAGTGTTTTAGAGAAATACGTATTGCCATCATCACCGGCAACGAAAAAGAGCCAATCAGTACCGGAAGGATTTGCCGCCGCGTTTAGTGATTCCTGTGAAACATTACTAATCGGGCCAGGTGGCAATCCTTTAATGTAGTAAGTGTTATACGCTGACTTATAGGTAACGGATGGCGTCTGTCCTGCGATGATTGCGCCGTAGAAGGCCGTAACGTCAGATTCTAGTCCCATATCCATTTGTATTCGTTTATAGAATACCTGAGCTACCTGAGGCTTATCTTTAGGATTGGAAACTTCTTGTTCAATAACAGAAGCAAGGGTTATCCCTTGATAGACATTAAGACCTCTTTTTGCAAACTGTGCGCGCAATTCTGGAGTGAGACGTTTCTGCATTTCATCCAGTGAGCTAGTAACAATTTGAGTTGGTTTCGTAGTACCATCTTTCTGGAACGATTCAGGATATAGGTAGCCCTCTAGACTTGCACCACGTGGCTTATCAACTAGTGCTGGGTGCCCCTCATATTGTGTTGGCTCAAAAGCAGCTTCAGTTTCCTTAACGCTAAACCCAGCATTTACAAATGTCTGCTTGATCTGATCTAGTCTTTGCCCAGGTTTAATAGTAATAAGCTTATTCTCAACTTTTCCTTGAGTTAGAATGTCGACAATATCGGATACACTTTGACTCGGTTTAAGCGCGTAGGTACCTGCTAAAATCTTATCCTGCAAGCCCTTACTTCTTACATATTGTTTAAAGACCCATTCATTGCGAATAAGATTATTTTTCTTTAATAACATTGAGACATCAGAGAGCGAAGAACCAGTTGGAATTGTAATGGTGACTGTTGTCTGATTAGTACTTACTGGCTTTAGATTATTATTACGATATATAACCGCTACGTAACCCAGGCCGGAAAACAAAATAACAAGTACAATGCCAATAATAATCAGAGGTCTGAAAGGCAATGATCTTTTAGCCTTAGGCATGATGAACCCTAACGTTTTCTTCAATATAGTCTTGTAGTATATAAGTTGCAGCTAGTGAATCTATGTCGCCCTTTTCATATGGACTTTTGCGGTCTTTTAGTTCTTCTTCTGCCTTAACTGAAGTCAATGCTTCGTCTTGCATATGTACTGGGATATCTATATTTGATTTCAGATTCTCGACAAAACCTGCAACATAACGCGTTTGTTCAGTATCGTTACCCTGCATGTTGCGAGGATTACCAACAACTAACTTTGTAACATTATTGTCAAGGATTAATGAGGCTATGGTTTCGTTTACCTTAGAATCGTTATCAATCGTCGTGAAAGGTTGCGCGATTGAAACGCCTGGAGGATTCATGGCAACCCCAATACGAGCCTCCCCTACATCTAAGGCTGCAATAACTCCAAGATCTTCAGACATTATTGTGCCTGCTCTATAGTGATAGTTATTTTACTTGGATTAGATGGTGTCTTATATACCCAGAACGGACTGTATGAAACATTTACGTCCTTAACTCCTGGTAGCTTACCAATGAGATCCTGAACATCACCCTTCTTCTTTCCAGCAATTTCTTTCTTAAGCGCTTCCTGGTCAATTTGAGTACCTGTAGAAACTGTAGACTGGACTCGGAATCTTTGGTCTGTTGCAGATTTCTTGTCTTCAAGCCTGAAGATAGCTTTTGAGAGTCCATTATCACTTATAGCTTGCTTGGTCGTATCGATTTGTTTCTTAGCACTGTTTTCAACGAGTGTATTTAGATATGACTCTTTTACGCCAAGGCCGGTATAAACAGTCGTACTTGATACGGTAACCTCTGATGCTTCTTCGCCAACTTTAGGTGTTGCAGTCACATTAGCTGCACTTGAGGTAATTGATTCAGGTATTAAAAATAGGTCGTCATTACTGAACTGCTGCTTAAGATCAGTTGTTGCGGAGTCTTTGCTCTTATCGGCTATCTTTTGCTTTGCAGTCTCAACATCTTGATCGCTTACAACTGATACGAGCTTATTCGTTCCACCAGACATGGCACTACTGTCCACCCCTGTAATGCTGGATACGCCTGATACGGCAAAGGTTCGACCACCACTAATATTGTATTGGTCTCCAGCTGCAGTAGATGTAACGTTTACCGTCTTGCCAGCTGTAGTACAAGTATTTGTACCGCTAAATGTACTTGATGGTAAAAGAGTAGTTTCATTGACGCTGAATGAGCTAGCTCCAGTCGTTAAGACGGTACCTGCTGGAATCGTGAATGCACCGTCAACTTTGGCACAGTTTTTTAGGGTGACTGTGCCAGTCGCTTTATCACCAATATTTTTTTGGCCGGTTGCAGGAACTTTTGTGCTATCTGTTTTACTGACGTCTTTTTTTGTGGCTGGAACTTTTCCGGCATCTGCATCAAAGGATGTAAATGCAGTATTGGCAGTAAATGGAACGTCAGTATTAACGCTAATGTTATCTGACTTTATAACGATTTTAGCTTTAGGAAGAATAGTATTAAATATGAAGAAAAGGACGATTAAACCTACGAAGATTCCTCCACCTATTAATAATCTTTTACGGAAGGTATCAAAATTAGGAATCTTTTTCTTGTTTGACTTCTTTTTAGACTTCTTCGAATCATCCTTAACGGAATCAATGTCTTCAAGGTCTTCATCGAGCTCAATCGTCTCTTCATCGTCCTTGTTAACTGCAGAAGCCGCTGCAAGAGAACCAACTGATTGGGATGCATCAAGTCCTGCTTCGTCCTCATCCTCATCTTGCTGCAATTCTTCATTATCGTCAGCTTGAATATCATCTGATAGAGTTTGAGGCGCTGGTGGGATAACCGGTTTCGATTGCATTGTCTTAGCCACATGAACCTTAACCGCTCCTGCTATAGGAAGGAGGCTGGCTTCACTAGTTATGAGTACAATGTTTTTATTTTTTGCATCGGCAGATCGCTTTAGGAGTTTCATATTAACAATGCTTTGCAGAACAGTTGCACGTTTAGGTAATACAAGTGCAACAATCTTATGCTCACTTTGTCCGAGTTTATCAATTATGGCGGTAATCTCGTCATCTATATCGATATAAATTGTATCTTTTGCTGTATCGCTCATGCCTTAGTGCCTTTTTATTAAACCTTTAGTATTTTATCAATCTTTTGACGAAAAGAACCATTCATTGACTGAGTAGTTTCTTGTTGAAGTGTATCAAGCCCTACTCTAAGTAGTCCCATGGCAGTTATGAACGTATGGTCAGTAACTGTATTAGTTGTATCCTTCATGCCGACTACATTTCCGGGCTTTATGTGCTGTACCACTGGCTTACGTGTGAACGGAAGGTCAGTATACCAATCGGAAGACTCTAGTTGTCTCATAAGCATGTCTAGACTTGAACCTCCACCACAAAGATAGATTCTTCGTGGTAGATGATCAAGGGATGTAAATTCAGCAAGCGCAAGCTCAACCCCAGATGTCCATACATCAAGAGTCTTGCGCAGGCTTTGTTCAACAATTGGTACCTTAGAAGCCGGTACTTTTTGTGAGGATAATCCTAACTTAATTTCTTCAGCCTGCACAAATGAGATTCCAAGATCACGTTCTAAAGATCTTGTATAGGCACGGCCGCCAATACCAAACATCTTGGTGCCCTGGACGCCACCGTCATTGATAACAGCGATATCGGTAGTCCCACCTCCAACATCCATTAAAATTGCACTCATCGATGCATTTGGATCATCTCCAATAACTGCTCGTGATACAGCAAATGGTTCAGCGGCGACGGCAACAAGATCAAGATTGAGTTCTTTTGCTGTACGCTCTAAAGCGCCAATGTGAATCATCGGTGCGAAGGCAGTATAAAGTTGCACGACTACTTCTCTTCCCTTAAAGCCAACAGGGCTGGTTACAGGATATCCATCTATTTCTATATGTACGAGTGCGCTGTTAACAAGTCTTATTTCAACATCCTTACCGCCGAGCTCCCACGCAAGTTGTTGCTTGGCGCGCTGTTGAGCGCGATCTTGTACCACGGCGATTATATGTTCAACTTCTTTCATATCAAGTTCGCGTTCAGGATTTTTTCGTTTAACTCGGACAGTTGTCGTAAGTCCTTTTACAAGCTCTCCTGCAATACCAATAACTGCAGTATTAGTACTAACTCCGGCCTGTTCTTCGGCCTGAGTTAAGGCTTCATCGCAATTGCTAACAACTGAAGCAATGTCTGCAATAGCACCAGCCTGCATATCAGTAAGTTCTTGGTGAGCCCTACCAACTCCAATAATCTCTAAGCCCGTATCTGTGACGCGACCGATTAGAACTTTGACAAATTCAGTACCAATATCAAGAGCTACAATAAGCTGGTCATCATCTTCGGATTGTTTACTAGAGCTTCTTGTTACAGAATCTTTTATTTTTTTTATTTTATGTAGCATAAGCACCTATCATTATACCAGCTCTTGCGGGCAGTTTAAAGATGAAGTTAGCTGGTTTGATTATGATTCAACAACCGGACCATTAATGACGTTTTTTACGTCAGATAATGAATGGTTTCCAGTAAGATCAATTGCGAAATTTCCAATTTGATGTGCAGTCTGTAATTTTATTCCAGAGTCGGCACATTCTTCAATTGCCTTCTGAATGTTCTCTAGAGTTTCTGGTTGAACTATAACTTCACACATTTCTTTATTTTTAGTTAAATACAATGTTCCAAAAGCCACGATATATAATCTCTTCCTATCTTAAAAAATTAAACGACAGTTTCAATAGTACACCGTTACTGTCAAATTACAAGCGCAGCCTTAATGCGACGAATTCCAGCACTTGAAGCCTCTTCCTTGAGGATTTTAAATTTCTTACCTTCTTCGGACAATAAACTAGTGTGCTCAACATGAGGGCCGCCACAAATTTCAAAGCTGAATGGCTTATCCTCGTTATCAGCAATCATCGTATATACCTTTACAGTATCTCCGTATCTGTCACCAAACTGGCCAAGTGCACCTAGTTCATTAGTTGCCTTAGTAGTTGGGTATTCTGCCCATGATACTTTCAAGTCTTTACCAATTTGCTCATTAACAATTGATTCAACGCGTGAAAGCTCTTCCTTTGTTACTTTTTGCGGATGACTAAAGTCGAAACGGAGTCGTTCTTCAGTGATATTTGAACCTCTCTGGATGACATGATCGCCAAGTACGTCGCGTAATGCTTGATACATGAGGTGAGTGGCTGTGTGATATTTCTTGTGCTGCATTGTTTGTCCGCCAAGACCACCCTTGAATGTACCCTTGGTTGCAGTTTTGCTACGTAGACGCTGGATCTGCATTTGCTCATCAAACTCTTTCTGCCAATTCTTACTAGTTTCATAACCCTGCATAGCTGCTTCTTCGACGCTTAGTTCACTTGGAAATCCATACGTATCATAGAGCGTAAATATCTGCGCTCCAGTAATAACTCCATTTTGAGCCATCTTTTCAAGTTCCCTTACACCCTTACGCAGTGTTTGACGGAATATTTTTTCTTCTTTTATGAGTACGTCGATAACTTTATCTCGGCTCTCGGCAACTTCTGGAAAGTCATCATGATAAAGGTCGGTAATAATTGGCACAATGTAATCAAGGAAGTTTTGTTCAATACCAAGCTCAAAGGCAAAGCGAATTGCTCTACGGAGTAAGCGACGCATGACGTAGCCTTGTTCTTTATTGCTTGGAGTAACACCATCGACTGCTAAAAATGTAGCTGCTCGTAAGTGATCAGCTATGACCTGCATGGCATTTGTATGACTCAGGTACTTCTTGCCAGATAAATGCTCAAGGCCTTCGATAATTGGCCAAAGTAGACTTATCCTAAACATATCGGGCGAATCGATTGAAGCCTGGGCTATTCTTTCTAGACCAGCGCCAAAATCAACGTTTGGTTTAGGTAAAAGTTCAAATCCAGATTCAGTTCTCTTATATTGCATGAACACATTGTTACCAATTTCTACGAATCTACCAGAGTCACTTGCTGGATGTGCTTTACCAAAACCCTCGGCATGGTTTTGATCACCAAAATCGTAAAATACTTCTGAATCAGGCCCACACGGATCACCAATTGGGGTCTTGGCAATGCCTCCTGCGCGGCTCCACCAATTCTCGCCGTCGTCATAAAAGAAAATACGTTCACCCGGGTTAATTCCTCGAGCATTGCCATCAGATTGTGAACCAATTTCTACAATATCAGCGGTAATTCCTTTACTCTTGAAAAGTTTCTGCCAAATCTCAGCGGCTTCATCATCTCTTGGAATTCCTGCTTCCTTATCGCCAATAAAACAAGTTACATAAAGCTTTTCAGGGTTCAATCCTACTTCTTCGACTAAAAAATTAAAGAACCAGGTTATCTGATCCTTCTTAAAGTAATCACCAAGACTCCAGTTACCAAGCATTTCAAAAAACGTCGTGTGCCTGTTGTCTCCAACGTCTTCAATATCTTGAGCGCGCAAGCACGTCTGACTGTTTACGAGCCTACTTCCTTCTTGATGCGGTTCACCTAAAAGATATGGGATTAATGGCTGCATACCGGAACCTGTGAAGAGTGTAGTTGGGTCGTTATACGGTACTAAAAGGGCTCTGGGTATGCTTTTATGAGCCTTTTCCTCAAAGTAGGCTAGGTATTTCTTACGAATTTCTTGTGTAGTCATATACCAATTATAACAGAGGTACGCATATTGACAATTTTATATAATTAGACTATTATATAGCTATTATGTCAAGTAACGGACTCGAAAAAGAGATTAACGATAATCCAATGCCACCTTCAATTCCTGAAGAAGGTCTTGAAAGTGCTGAAAAAGTCCTTAATCTACAGATAGACGCAGACGATATAAGACGTTGTATCGGTTGTCCAATCGTTGAAGAATGTATTGAGAAATGGGAAGTAGAACCTGATGCTCTCTCATCTGCAGCCTACCTACGTTATGCAATAGAGATTCAACGGGTCTGCCAGGGGCCAAAAGAAGAAACTTCCTTGTTTACTCGTAAATCTATTGCTGTATGTAACAGCCGGCTCCTAGTATCGCTCCCAAAAAGAATGCGCAAGAGTCTTTAGACAATAATTCCGCCGCCCAATACTATACCATCTTGGTAAAGTACTGCGGATTGACCTGGAGTGAGCGCTCGAATTTCGTTTTCCAGTTTTATTGCGTAACCTTCTGGTGTTTTTTCAATTGTGCCTTGAATACGTGGAGCACGATGCCTAGTTCTAACTAAAACAGTAGGGTTTGTTGGCTCTTCGTTTATCCAATGCACGTTAGTCATTTTCAGTCTGTTGTGCCACAACTTTTTGTCGTTAATGTCAGTCGTCACAAAGACCTTATTTTTATTCATATCTTTACCAATGACGTAATAAGGAAGTCCACCACCTACATTAAGGCCATGCCTCTGTCCAATTGTATAAAAGATCGCTCCCTCATGCGTGCCGACATTTGCACCGTGCTGGTCAATTACATCTCCTGGCTTAGTTGTTACATATTGTTCCAGAAATTCTTTAATTCCGACCTTACCAACAAAACAGATCCCCATACTCTCTTTCTTAGAAGCAGTAATTAGCTTGAACTTTTCTGCTAGCTTACGAACCTCGGGCTTAGTATAGTCTCCAAGTGGAAAAAGTGTTTTTGCGAGGGCTGATTCACGTATGCGATATAAGAAGTACGTTTGGTCCTTATTATCGTCTTTTGCTATGCGAAGCTGAGGTATTGGCTCGTGAGTGACACTAGCGTAGTGACCAGTGGCTACATAATCTGCTCCGTCTTCCAGTGCAGTCTCCAAGAATAATTTAAACTTTATTTCCTGGTTGCACATGATGTCTGGATTTGGAGTTCGTCCTTCTTTATATTCCTGAACCATGTAATCTACTACTTTATGTTTGTAGTCTGTTTCGAAGTCATACATTTTAAACGGAATACCAAGCTGTACGGCTACTCGTTTAGCATCTAAGTAGTCTTCCTTCCATGGACATGGCATACCTGGCAGATCTTGACTCCAGTTCTTCATATATACACCGGTAACAGCATAGCCCTGCTCCTGTAAAAGAGCAGCAGTTACAGAACTATCTACGCCTCCGCTGAGACCAACATATACTTTCTTCATAAGCCTATTATAACAGAGGTAGCCAGTTTTTTATATATTAGAATACTATATTAGCTTTTTTGCAAACTCCGACTGGTTACTCTGAAGTAGTTTTTGAAGGCTAAAGTCGAATGTTTTTGTAGTTGTCCTAACGATGCAACCACCAGCAATATGCGGCTGGACGCCAACTGAAATAAGAGTATTCGGATGACCATTTTCACGGAACCAACGAACCAACACTCTGAGTGCCTGTCTACTTGGTTCAGCGCCAAAACTTACCTGAACCACTGGAGCAGTACGACGGACAAAATCAAGCTGTTGCTTGAATCTATTGCGGTGATCTGGAAGTAAGAGATTTATATTTTGGGCATTAATAATCGATTGCAAAGCTGGGCTAATTGCAGGTAATTTTAAACCTGACTGTATGCCATGGAATTTAGCATTCAGAAACTCGTCAAGCGTAAAGACTTCTCTAAGCATTTTACCTAGCTCAATGGGAGTCATAATAGCGTCAATAAGCTGGACGCCTGGTTCAGATTTCACGTTTAATATCCTCAACTATTGCCTGTTTATTAGCTTCTAGATTGGCCAGTATATACTTCATCTGCTGACCAATATCCATGTGAGTACTAAGTGTTTGCTCAACGTGCTTCGTGACTATTTCGGCCATATTAGCACTAAAGTCTTGTAATCGGCGCTCTTTTTCTGCCTGTAATTCCTTAAGGTACTGGGCAGATATTTCTTTTTGCTGCTGCTTTATAGCTGAATCAACCTGCAGGAAAGTCTGAGCTAGATGTTGCTGTGCTGTAGCAATAGCCTTCTTTTGTTCGCTAAATTCTTCTTTTAGAATATCACCAGCCCGTTCTTTAATGAATTCAGTAACTTCTTCACCGATACTATGCAGATCTTGCTGTAAAAAGGTCGCATTCTGATCTAGAGTACGCTCGAATCGAGTAATGCCCCGCTCCCTTAATTCATTGCGAAAATTATCGTCAAAAAGCTCACCATTATTAGTATGATTTGCTCCATTACGACGACCTTTAGGGCCAAGACGAACAGCAACCCAAATAAAGGAAAGTAGTGCTGCCAGTATACTGCTAATTGCTACTAAGAAAAGCGCAAGTTCTGTATTTATCTCCACCCAAGTATCCTTCTAAGCTTATGCTTATTAGTATACCAGAAAGGATGCGGGACTTGTGTACTTTAAAGGTTTGTCGACACACATTCGCGCAATGCAAGAACGGCTGTCTTAATGTCTTCTTTTGTCGTTTCCAGTCCCATAGTGAATCTAAGGCTAGACTGCGCATCTGAGTCAGTCATTCCGATCGCCTTAAGCACGTGAGAGGGTTCATCATTGCTAGCACTACAAGCTGATCCAACAGCACATTCAATACCTCGTTCATCAAGTTCCATCATAATGCGTTCATTATCAATGCCTGGAATAGTAATGTGGATATTATTTGGCAATCTATAATCAACTGAAACATTTAAACTAGCCTGGGGTACATACTGGGAAAGTAGATTAATAAATGTCTTTTGCAAATCAGTTAGTTTCTTATGATTAGATTCGTGCCTCTTAACTGCCTTTTGTAAAGCAACTGAGAATCCAATGATACTTGGCACATTTTCGGTACCACTGCGTAGATTGCGCTCCTGACCACCGCCCTGTATTAAAGAATCGAGCACTATACCTGTTTTTACATAAAGTAGACCGCTCTGCTTGGGCCCGTATATTTTACCGCCATTAAATGTCATTAGATCCACTCCAAGACGAGCTGGGTGAGTGTCAAGATAAAGCACAGCCTGGCAGATATCACTATGAAGATATAGTGGTAATTTATTACCTGCTTTAATTCGTGCTTCACGAATATTTTTGATGATCTTTGCTACTTTTTTAATTGGTGCAATTGTACCGATCTCATTATTGGCAAGCATTATACTTACAAGTACTGTATCGTCTGTAATGCATTTTTTTAGATTTTCGAGGTCGGTACGACCATCTGGATGTACAGCTACAAGCGAATGGTCATAAGCTTTTGCAGGCTCAATAATAGATGAATGCTCTGTTGCCCCTAGAACCATATGCTTTCCTGGGTAGTGTCGCATGACGCCATGTATGGCTAAATTATTAGCCTCACTGCCTCCGGCTGTGAATATAATTTCTGAAGTACGAACTCCTAAGGATTGAGCAATTTCATGACGGGCAGATTGTACGTCCCTGGCTACAGAGCGTGCTCGTAAATATGTGGCGCTTGGATTAAAAAATGTGTCGCTGAAATACGGTTGCATAGCAGACAAGACCTTTGAATCAATCGGTGTTGCAGCTGCATAATCGAGGTAGATGTGTTTCATAATAAGTTTAAAACGACCAAATCTAGACGAAACTATACATTTCAGTCTTTGTTCGTTGCTGATAAAGTTGAACAGCTAGTCTAAGATGGACAGCCTCTTCTTCACTTATCTCCTGGTAGTGTCCGCCGTCTTGAGTTTTTAGGATTGAGTTTGGACGTACTGTATAACGGGTTGTTCGGTTGCGGTGCTGACCTTGAGTATCAGTCCATTCTTCGTGCCAAACCCAAGTCCTTTCGTCTAGGCAGAAAAAGTCTCTACGCCCACCTTCTGGGATTGGACCAAATAGCGCTCCACCAATTTGTGCTTCATGCCGAATAAGATTACGCTGCAGCTCGGCTCTTCGCTCTTCTTCGGAGCTTCCCACGATTGAGTTGATAATTTTTCTAAACATAATATTATGCCTTTAGTGAAAAGTTCTAATTTGTCTCTTCTGGGTTATTATAGGCAGCTGCAAGTGCTTCATATGCTGCATCCATTTGTAGATTTTTAGATGCATCTACGGGTAAGGTCGCTTCAATGGCCATGGTATTTGATTGTTCTAATCCGTCTGTACCATCTTCTACTTTGGCGGCTGGATATGCTGCGTCCATTGGTATATCTTTAGATGACTTAATATACTTCGCTAGATGTTTTGTTGCATTGTATACGTTCTTGGTTGCTTCATTAATAATGTAGACTCGCTTAATTGCCTCATAGGCAGCACCACCCTTTATTTCAGGAGACTGTCTAGCTTTTTCTGGTGATTGATATGGATTATTCATAATTTGTTTAACTAAGATTAAATAGGGCCTGTGTGTTATTGGTAGTCGCTCGTGCGAAGTCTTCTAATGATTCCTGTCGAAGACTGCTTAAAAACTCCGCCGTAGTAGCTACATGCTTAGGCTGACAGATTGTACCACGATAAGGGGTCGGAGTCAAGTATGGAGCATCCGTTTCAACCACTATATTTGCGAGCGGAATATCTCTTACTGCGTCCAGTTGTTCTTGGTTTTTAGTGAATGTCATAATGCCATTTAGTCCTACATATAGACCTCTCTCAATAATCGACTGTACTTCCTTTTTTCCAGCAGAAAAACTATGAATTACACCAGGAACCTTAAACTCGTCATATATTGGCCAGAAATCGTCAAATGCGTCCCGCACATGAAATATTACTGGCAATGAGTTTTCCTGAGCCAAAGATAGTTGGAAGCGTAGTAATTCCTTTTGGGATTCTTTGGAAGAATGTTCGTAATAGTAGTCTAAGCCAATTTCACCGATTGCAATAACCTTTGGTTTTGTCGCATAGTCACGGAGTTCCTGAAGAGCCTTCTCGTTATTTACATATGAGTCAGCTTCATGTGGATGAAGTCCAACAGCCGCCCAAATATGATCATGTCGCTTGGCAAATTCAATGCCAAGTTTACTATCTTGAATAGTGCAGCCAACACAAATCATATCTGTAACACCTGCGCTATGGGCGTCTTTAATCACATCTTCAGGATTGAGTTCATAATCTGCAAAGTGTATATGGCAGTGGGTATCAATTAGTTGCATACTATTTCTTAGCAGTTTTTTTATCGGTTTCATGCTTCGGGAAAAGTGTACCCTCAATTGGACGAATCACCCCTTCTTCAAAGGTATGCTTAATCTTTGCAGCAGTTTCAGGCATAAAGGGGTCCAGTAGATCAGCGATCTGCAATAAACAGCTTGTTTGGTAGGCTAATACATCCTGTAGGTGTTCTTTATCTCCGCTCTTTGCTACCGCCCATGGCTTCTCCTGTTCGATATATTGGTTGAGTCCACGTACTTGGTCCCAAACTTGGTCAAGTGCTCGATCAAACTTGCATGCTTCTAGGCTGGTCCAATACTCGGCATTGTCATGATTAGCCGGAGGTATATCTCCAACTATACCTTCCTGGTATTGATTGATCATGGAAGCTGTTCTTTGAACTGCATTACCAAGTTCGTTGGCTAGTTCTGTATTATAAGCGTTTTCAATACGATCCCACGAGAAGTCTCCATCGTCATAACTTGGAATATGGCGCAAGATGTAATACCTAAAGACATCACAATTATATTTTGCAACAATCTCTTGAGGGCTCACTACGTTACCTAGTGATTTACTCATTTTTTGGTTGTCCATATTTATAAATCCGTGTACGAATAGTTTTTCTGGAAGCGGGAGACCAAGACCAAGTAGCATACCAGGCCAAATCGCAGCATGAAAACGCAGTATATCTTTTCCGATCACCTGTACATTTGCCGGCCAGAATTTTTTAAAGTCTTCATGCTCTGGATAGCCAAGAACAGTAATATAGTTCATGAGCGCCTCGAACCAGACATACATTACCTGTTCTGTATCGCCAGGTACTGGCAATCCCCAAGATATTTTTGAAGATGGTCGTGAGATACTTATGTCTTCTAATCCTTCGAGAATAACCGACAGGATCTCATTACGTCTTGTGTTAGGTATAACTTCAAAAGTACCTGACTGAATTGCTGCACGAATTTGGTCGCTATATTTACTAAGTTTAAAAAAATAGTTCTCTTCCTCAATTCGTTCATATTCTTTTTTGTGATGTGGACATACATTCTTATTGGATTTTGCTACATTCTCAGTTACAAAAGCTTCGCAACCAGAACAATAGAGTCCAATGTACTTACTTTTGTAGATATCTTTTTCCAGTTGCTTCCAAATTATTTGAGCTCGCTGTTCGTGCCCCTTGTCGGTAGTACGAGTAAATCTATCAATGCTTATATTAAGTAGCTTTGCAAGATCTCGAAACTTTTGGCTCTGTAAATCAGCAAGTGCTTTTGGAGTCAGCTTAAGTTCGACAGCCTTGTCTGATATTTTAGAACCGTGTTCGTCAGAGCCGCTGCTAAAAATAACTGGCTTACCCTGTTTACGAGCTACTCGTGCTAATACATCGGCCATTACAAACTCTAGTGCATGTCCAATGTGAGGGTCGCCGTTGACATAGGGTATAGAGGTTGTAACAAAATAATTCATAATACGTCTATTGTACGTGTCTTTAGGGTATTTTTCCAGTTTATACCGAAGTTAATCCTGGCTAGATAGATGCCATAGACCGCAGTGTATGCATTTATACGTTTTTAGTTTTGCGTTGTGCTGCAACTCTGCAACAAGCCGAGCTGTATTTGCTTGCTTTTTAGTGTCAAAGCTCAACTTCTCATGACATGGAAGTTTTTTGGATTCATGCATAGATACAGCCTACGCCTAGCCATGAAGAATGGTCAATAAACTTAATGCTTGCGCTTCTCTATGCCCGATAAAATATCTTCGTTGTAAGGTCCAAGATCAGGATTATTGACTTCGAGTAGTTCAATCATATTATAATCTTCTTCCCCAATAGAGACGCGATGCCAATCGCAGTAGCCTGCAAAATAATTCTGTAAGAGATAGGCTCGTACGTTTGCTCTTGTTTCTTTAGGTGCAGAATGGAACGCTTTGCTCGCAGCATCTTCTGTAACAGTACATCGAAAAGCACCTTTCTGACGTAAGCGCATTCCGGCACCGTAGACTATTTTTGTTTTACAATCACCGGCGTTGCGTGTAAATCGCACCATGTCATATTGCATATCCTGAGCTCGCGATGCATAGTCACCTATCTCACGATTGATGCCATATTCGCTATCCTTGGATATAGTTCTTTGAATAAGTGATAGTTTTGCAGCCCAGTCGGCGCGATCAGCTAGTGCACTCACTGGTAGATCGCCACGACCAACCTGCCTATAATCTTCACAAAAATCGTATATTTCTCGGGCAATCGTATGATATTCGATAGGTAGATCGGCATAAAGTTGTAACTTATCCATAGTTAGCTCTGCGACTTGCTTCATGTAGTCTATTGCCTGGATTTGAGGTTTAGAAAGAAAAAACTCATCATCAGAAATTAAAAGCACATCGTTAATCTCTTTGGCGTGGTACTTCATGCTATCTTCTCTGTTACGAATAGGTACTGCTCTTTCAAGGTCTTTGCCTAATGGTGTTTGATGCAAGGCAAGAACGAGTGCAACACTACCGACACGCATCGTTGTCGCCCAATCAGATACATTCTGGTCGCTGCATCTGACTTCAAGCCTCTCGCCATGTTCAATATCTAAGCGATACATCGAGCCAAAAAATCCATAACCACTTACTTGCTTTAAACCATCTATTTTCTGCGCATATTGGTACCCATCTTCGGTAACGAGTCCTGCACCAACAATAAGAGATCTCGCTGCAAGGAGGTAAATAAGAGACTGTGGAACATCATATTTGTCGGCGAATTGTTTTTCGAGTCCGTAGTTATCATGACAAGCTTTGCGATTACCGGCCGAATCAACAACCCTACGATGCATACGAATATCAACATCATGCGTATAATGATCGGCTTGTATTTCTGTATACCGTTTCAGCATATCCTCTATGAGTAGTTCGCTGCCTCTACTATATTCGGTCAGTTGCCATGGTGAAATAGTTTCTGGAGTAGCACGCTCAAGATTTGTTTCATATTTTGAATCCTCATTCGTACCACCAATATAAAGTTTAGATCCATTTGTTAGAAAATCAGACTGACCATGTGATTTCAGCCAATCAGGCAGGTATGCTGTACGATTTACACAAAGGTCATACGGCTCGTCATATACTCCATCTAGCCCAATAAGCATACCGGTTTCTTCTTCGGTTCCAATAGCTCGTGGAAATGGATAGGTATTTGGCAATGATTCTTGCATTTTTTCAATATAGAGGTCACCACGTCTATATGCAAGCATGAGCGATTGAGTTTACATGATTACCTACTTAGTTTTGTTCTGGAGTCCGAATGGCCTGAGCTATGTATTGGACATTAACTACAGCACCGATAGCGGCCGCAGTGGAAGCCAGGACATTACTCCCTATCTCGAAAATAGTATGGTCATCTCTAGATTTTTCCGTAGATGCTATAGCATAGCCGCCAATTGCTGCCCATTGTAGTAGAGTCGTTATTTTGCCCTCGGCGGAAGGGTGCAGCTCTACGCCACGCTTCTTGGAGAGTGCAGTAGCAGCAGTATTAATAACATTTTGAGAAAGGAATGAAGCGGAGGCAAGAGAGGGAAGGGTATTGGTTTTAGACATAACGTAGAGGCCATGCGCCATACTAATCTTATCTACTGTCGCGTCTACGGCTTCACCTAATGGACTCTTTGTTTTAGTCCGTTCAGCAACATAGCCATCTGCAATATCACAAAGACGACCAGAAATTACCTTAGTTATAGCTTTTTTCTTATCTCCCCTTTTAAAATCTTGAAGTCCTGAGATCGTTAGATATAGTCCCGCAAGACTAATTGCATTGGCCGGAGTAATTACGCCGTGAGTTTTTTTGGCTATTCTTTGCCAAATATTTTGCATACTTTCAGGAGTTCGCTCCCACTGAGGTTTCTTATCTGTTCTGTGCAAGTTCATAGCAATACTGTAAGTCGTCTGATGATAGGTGACAATAGTATAGTGCTTCGTGATTCACTAATTCGGGCACGTAACCGATGTAATCTTGAGCGTGCCTAAATCGACAACAGCTTTCATTCCTTCTGTTGCAAGATCGTCTCCATTAGCAATTGTTATAGCTACTGTTGCAGTTGTTGCATCACTAGATTGTAGTGATGCAGTGTATTTATTTGTAACGAATTGCTTTGTACAACTAAATGGTGCAGCTTTTATGTCAGCGGATGCTTGTGAATATAAGTCTGTAGAAAGATTACCTTTAACAGCCATAAGCCCAACCTGTGCAACCGGTTCAGTATTATTAGGATTATCATTCGCGGCATTAAGCGCTGTTAAATAATCATTATATGTTTTTTGCACAAAGCTAACAGCTTCCTGTGGCGTACGTAGAGTAGACTTTGCAACTTCAACTGTGCTTGTTGAGGTTTTCTTATTATTGCGGTTTTGGGCTACATAAATTCCAATGAAAGCAATCATGGTGACGAGTATCAGTGCTAAGAGGATTTCTATAAATGTAAATCCGGCTTGGTTCTTGTTAATTTTTTTCATGAATATCCTAAATTACCTTACGTATAACTATATCCTAACCGTTTATGCTTATACAATACGATAAACAAAAAAGACCTTCGGTCTAACCGAAGGTCTCTTATGGTGGAGCTGGCGGGTACTGCCCCCGCGTCCGTCAGTTAACGTACTCAATGACTACAGGCTTAGTTTATCTTATGCTACTTAGGCTACAATCCTAGAGATAAACAAAACAGAAAGTAGCTGCAACCCTAAAGCTTAGGTAGAAAAGGGGGTAACCAGATCTACAGCAATCAGATAATATGGCGCTTGGAAGACTCTATCTGATGTCGAGTCAAAAGCGGCAACCTAAATTAGGCTGCTGTTGCGAATGCTGGTGTTGATTTTGGGAAAAGCTTTGCAGCTAGATCCGTAATCAACGATTCGCGATCAGTTGTTTTTGCAACTATTTGGTTAATCCGGCTAACGTGCAGATTAATCCGGCCTGCCATTTGAGTTTGTTAAGGTCCAACGTCGAGCTTAAAATTCAGCCCCATGTTTATTGCCTTTCAGCTCACTAATTATACCATATTTATCATGCTTATGTCTATAGTCGCAAAACTAGTTAGCTAGGCCCGAATAAGTACTTATAAGTTCAGCGAAGTTCTTATAGTTTTTGTCACCGATCTTTTCGAATACCGACTTATGGAATTCATCAAGAATGTTGTTTGCCTCATTAATGATTCTCTCACCCTTTGTAGTCAGGATGATTACGTGCTCTCTCCTGTTTTGAGGATTTGTACGTACTTCCAAAAGTGATTGGTTAGCAAGTATTTTCATTTGGCGACTAATACTCGCTTCAGTTTGACCAAGTTGCGTGGCTATAACTCTTTGCTGAATAGATGGTTGGAGCTGCAAAATGTGCATAATAATGTACTGCGACATTCCGATGCCTAATCGCTCCAATAAAATTTGGTCGGATTGACGAGAAAGAGAGAAGGCAAGGCGATTGAGCAGGTAGCCAGTTGATTGGTAGGGAAGAGGGTTAGTTAGTTCTGCCATACACTCATATTATTTTTATATACTTAACATGTCAAGTGTTTGTCGTATCCTGTTATTTGTAGTACTGCTCGTATAACGCGTGCCATTGGGATAGATCGAGCATCTGCGGACGATCGCTAGGATCAATATTAGCAGAATTAAGAAGATTTTCGGCTTGGTCTTTTGTTATCCCTAGCCCTGCACTAATACTTGAACGTAGTTTTTTTCTTCGCTGAGAGAAACCTGCTTTAACTAAGCTAAAGAATTGCTTCGAGTCGACACCCTTGAATAATGGTGTTTGACGAGTTCGCATAATGAGTACTTGTGAATCAACTTTAGGGGGAGGAGTAAAGAGTATAGCTGGCACTTCAATGCCAAGAGTTACCTCGCAGTAATACTGCACACTAATACTTAATAAGGAGGTATCCCCTGGCTTTGCAGCAACTCGTTGGGCAACCTCTTTTTGAACGAGCAGCACAATTAGAGCCGGAGGGTTAGATGATTCGCATAGTATTCTTAATAAGTTACTTGTTAAGTAATATGGGATATTAGAGACAACCTTATAGCCTTTTGGCATTGTGGTGTAGTCGAAGGTTAGGCAGTCCTCATGCTTAACTTCAAGGTTATCGCTATGCACTCTAGATGGCAGTTGTCTGTAAAGATCTTTGTCATATTCTAAAGCTATAACGTTCTTTGCTTGATTCACTAGCAATGATGTAAGCGTTCCAAGACCTGGTCCAATTTCCAATACTACATCCGTATTATTAATCTCGGCAGCTTCACACATCGCCTGTAGACTTAACTCGTCATGCAGCCAATGCTGACCAAGTGCTTTTTTCGGAGTCGGATCGCTCATATTATTACCACCATCTGTTTACTACCCAGAAGTTGTAAGCTCCCTGCCAGCCACCATAGCGTTTAGCATATCCGCTACACCATCTTAATTGAGTAACTGGGTTAGTCGCCCAATCTGCTCCAGCGCTTGCCATCTTGTAGCCTGGTGTTGCCTGGCAAAGTCCATATCCCACCCCTCCAGATGTCGGTGCTCCATGATATGCAGGACAGCCACCATATTCGCCTTGCCATTTCGTAGGACACCAGCCTGATTCTTTGCTTATAATATAATCCACAGCAGCATATTCTGCAGGCGATACTCCTGCTCCGATAAGCCAATCCGCTCTTGTTCCTAGAATAACCGCTTTAGATCCTTTGGCGATTATCTTCTTGATTGGAATCCTTGACTCAAATTGTTGCAATGGAACTTTTGTTGCCGCTACGTCTTGAGTTACTTCATAGACAACAACCTTCATGCCGGGCACACCTTCTTGAATCACCTTAGTCTCACCTGCCGGCAATAAAGGGTCGTTACGTGTTTCGGTCTCGAATCCAATAGCCTCTTCAATGACCTCAACCCGCTTACCAGTATTCGCAACAACTATGTTTAGTTCTGGTGTTAGCTTTGTGTCTGGACTTGGGAATACTTGCTGATCAGTAGTCAGCTTAATATTTTTACTCTCCAGCAAGCCCTTAACAGTATCCTCGCGTGTGCGGACAGGAACCCGTGTTCCGTAAAGATTTAATTGCACTGTAATTGCTCGATCAATTGCGAGATTTTCACCAATAATATCCTGATTGGTAATATCATCAACTGGAGCCTGTACGATTCCATCTTCTGGAGTCAGGGTGATCCCCGCCTTCTCAGCAATTGTTCGCGGATCCTGATATGCACTAAGTACTGTAATTTTTCTACCTTTATCTTCAATGGTTACAGGGCGTGCCTTATAGACGTTAACGCTAAAATTATCTTCCAGAATCTTAGTGTCTAATGATGGCTCGATGATATCTTGCTCATTAACTTCAATGTTTTGCTTGGCGAGTAAGTCTTTTACTGTCTTTGCGCGAGTCGGGAATGTCTGCTTTTGGGTATCGACAGTCAATGAAACTACGTGTAGGTCTTCGGGCTTTACAGTTTGTCCGTTGAATAAGACGAGTCCAATTGAGGTCATGAAAAATAGTGCCAAAAATGTAATCACTGGAACTACAAACGGATGATGTCTTAATCTGCGTGGCTCTTTGCTAGCACCGGGGCTTTCAACAGCAGTTCGTGTATTTTTTTTCTTCGTTTTCATATATATAGTTTTTGATACGGCAGAAAAGGTATGTAATCAGTAAAACAACCTGGCGTAATCACCCCTTATTGTAGCAAATTAGAGGTGTTAGAGAAAGCTTTGACAACCGGCATGACCGTAGTGCTTAGCTTAACTTTATCCAATTCGTCACGACTAACCCATTTGTAGGCAAGTATTTCGGGTCGCTGTAAATAGATTCGTGGCTTATCTGTGAGGTGAATATATAAGCAGTAATTGTGGCTTGTGATACCCCTACCTTTGAGTTTCTTCATGCCGATAAAGTTGCAGCGATTTGGTGCAATCTTAATTCCCGTTTCTTCCATTAGCTCTCTCATTGCTCCCTCGGCAGGATTCTCGCCTCTTCGTAATCCACCACCCGGAAGACTCCAATCCCCTGCTCCAAGCCAATCTTGAGTGATTAGTAATTTTTTATCATGGATAATTATTATTCGGGTTCGGGGTGGAGTAATACGAACGATAAACCAGATTCCTGGCCATGTGACCCAAAAACAGAGTCTTCCCAAAACCATCCAGAGTTTTTTCATATTTTATCCAGCGGGGCAAAAGCTACATTTAGTTTCTTAGATCCTCTACCCTTAAAATATACACTAGCAACAGACCCCTCAAGCTCCATTATTTGTCCGTCTCCAAATACGCTATGACGAACCATGTCGCCAACTTCATAATCCTGTACATAGTGTGGCTCGTCGTCCGCTACCTTATTAAAAGCGTCAGGTGAAGGCGGATTAGACCCATACTGTGCATTTGTATCCGCATAACTTAACTGGCTTTGTTCCAAAGCATCCCCACCGATTTCAGATAAAAACCTACTAGGAGCATTATGATGTATTCCACCATATAGCACACGGCTGCTAGCATAATACAAATAAAGTTCCTGTCGAGCACGCGTCATACCGACGTAGCATAATCTTCGTTCTTCTTCCATTTCGGATTGGTCGTATAAAGCCCGAGAATGTGGGAATATTGTCTCTTCCATGCCGATCATGCAGACTACTGGGAACTCCAGACCTTTAGCTGCATGCAATGTCATGAGTGTAATTGCATTATTGCCAAATTCAACATTATCTAAATCACTTACTAGGGCTACTTCTTCCAAGAATCCTTCTAAACCAACCTCTTGGTATTCCTGGGCGACACTCTGCAACTCACGTACGTTTTCCTGCCGAGATTCACCTTGGGCAGTACCGTCATTAAGAAAGCGCATGTAATCTATCGATCGAACTAGTGCTTCAATAAGTGCACT